>Ga0307518_10002413_pt1 | contig 13632 bp, 12 predicted proteins | sample 25_EM_MG_FD_203889 | JGI IMG/M metagenome (GOLD analysis project Ga0307518, IMG submission 203889) | Populus trichocarpa ectomycorrhiza microbial communities from riparian zone in the Pacific Northwest, United States - 25_EM | ecosystem: Host-associated > Plants > Roots > Unclassified | place...
AAAAAAAAAAAAAAAAATCTTTGATTATCAAGTGCAAAATAATTAAAACACATACCACTAAATACAATTGCATACAAAAACAACACAAAGCAAATGTAGAGTACTCAACCACTGCAACCCTCCAACTCCAGACTTAATCTCTTCTCTAACACCTGGAGCAGACGACAGCATTTTCGGCGAATTCTCTGGTGACAAAGCACTGACAGGCGGCTGTGCATTTCCCATATCAGTATTCCCTGGCTTACTAGTCAACACAGGATTCCTCCCAAAAATCTCTTTAGGCAAAAGCACTTTCGAAACACCAAAAATGACAACAGGGTTCTGGTCAAAAACAGTCTGCGTAACAGACGCCTGAACAATCCCTGAATCAATCGCAACTGACCCATTAACCCTCGAAATATTCAGCGTAAAACTGCCAGCACCCATATCTTCAGTAGCCAATGTAGGCTGCACAGGATTAACGATAGACTCCAAGGAACCCAGAGGGTAATAGGAATGCAAGACATGAAATTTTAAGACATCAGCTTTCTTATCAGCTGGCAATGACTGTAGACTGATAGCAGTTGCCGACAGATCTGAAAAAGCAGAATCTGTAGGCACAAAAAGAGTTATCCCAGCTCCTCCTTCATCAGCTTCAAATTCCTGTACTACTCCAGAAGCAGATAACAAAGAAGCTGCGACCAAAAAACTGTGGCCATCAAGTAATGCTTTAGTGATATTCAAACCCAATGTAGGCCTTGTTTCTGATGCCATCAAATCAAAACCATATGGGACTAACAGAGAATTCACTGAAATTATGGAAACGTTGTAAGGAAGAGTCATTATCAAGGACAAAACCGTGGCGTTTGAGGAGGAAAACGGGGATGGAGAGGAGATAGTGATTGCATTTGTTACTGGGTTTCGAGTGATGTTAACAGAGCCAGAGTTAGAGGAGGCACGGCCGGTGGTTTGGAAGAGGGTGGTAATGAGGGCCCCAGAGGGGGGAACTTGGTGGAGGTCGGAGGAGGAGAGGTATTGGAGGAGGATGTGGTAACGAAGGAGGTCGGCGAGGGCAGATGGAGAGAGGCGGCGCGTGAGGTCTAAAGAGGAGGAAAGATAAGAATTTGGAATGACTAAGAGAGTAAGGGCAGATCGGTCAGAAAGGTCTGAGGTTAGAGAGGGTATGGAGGTGATGAGGGAAGTGAAGGAGGAGAAGTCAGGGAATGAGGAGAGGAGGGCTGTTAAATTGGTTATGGCTAAAATTGGGGTGGTAGTAGTGGTGGTGGCGAGGAGGAGGAGGAGGAAATAGGTTAGTGTGGTTGTTGGGGTAATATGGGAAATGGCTGGATTGATTGGTGCCATCCCCTTGGGTTTACCTTTTCAGGATGCAGCAGAGAGAGTGAAAGGAGTGAGAGAGAGTGAGTGAGTGAAGAGGATTGAGAGTGATTTTGATGTAGAGCAGGAAAATGTGTTTTTTAGGAGGGGAATGACCAAAAGTTTCAATCTTGGGGGGGTTGGCTAAATTAGGTTTTTTTCTGAGGGGGCAATGCATAAAGTTCTGATCTTTGAGGGGCCTTTGTTTACAATATTTGAAACTAAGCTGAAGAGTAACCTCAGCAGTCAGTCAGCGGTGCCCCCTTTCTTGCATCACTCTCTTCTTTTGAGGTCTGTAAACAATTTTTTAATACACCTCTCTCTCTCTCCTCTCAAAAGTTTTTTTTCCCCCTTATTTTCATGGCATCACTGTATTAGGTACGATTGCTTCTCTATTTTATTCTGTCATGCTATTTGATTAATCCATAGTGGGTGCTCTTCTTTTGCTTCTGTTATGTTGACTTTCTTTCTTTAGGATTCTCTCTCTCTCTCTCTCTAATTGCGTGTTTATGTAATCCTTGTATGTACATATGAAATTGAATTGCTTTGAGGAAACCTAGATATAGAAACAGAAGTTCATAGAAATGTGGAAATCATTTAGGAGCACTGTGTTGCTTCTTTTCTTGTTTTCTTTGATGATCTTATTATTGTTGTTTTGTATGTCCAATTTCTCTGATTTTCGTGGCCCCTTCAAAGTCAATCATGAGTTCTTGAGTTCTAACACTATCAGATTGCACACCTACCGGCAATTACTTGATGACTTTCATAAGCGTCCTAGCAGGTTGTCTTTCCCCCCTTTCTTTTCTCTTTATCTTTGATTTGTTAAACTGATTGATGTTGATGCTAGTTTTAGTGCTTAATTTGATGAAGTATGCCCCTACATTCCTGCACCCAATTGTAGAAAGAATCTACTTCTCAGATATATTCTATTTGCCGCAAGTTTTTAACATGTTTCCCTTGTTTAGAACAATCACAGTGAGAAACTATTGACAGAAACAAATTGTACTCTATTATTGTCATGCACACCATACGTGGGAAATTAATGAAGTGATGGCTTACTTGAAACCATGAGGGGCCCGTAATGAATGTTTATCACGGCCAAAAAGAGTACATTACAACCAAAATGTCAGAGATGTTCACCTAGGGCAAACGAACACAGAGAAAGAGCCAGCATTTTTTCTTTTTCTTATTATTTTTGTTGCTGTTATCTTTATTTTGTTCATTGTAAATGGTAATGCTATTTCCTCTATACATTTGTTTCTGTGCTTCTGTGTGCTTTTTTAGTATTATTCTTAAGACCTATAAATGTTCCAAGTTCTCTTCAGGAAGGTCACTGGAATAAACACAAATTATACGGTTCTGCAGCCAAAGATTTCAAATATGAGCAAAGACTGTCACAACTGGCAGCTAGTGAAAGAGGAGTTCACATTTCCTGCAAACTCTTCTCCCTTCAATAGCTGTCATGCCTCTACCATTGTTGAGGTTTGCCATTGGAGTTAAACAATCTGACTTCAAATTCTTGCAGCATGTCTTCACGAACAGAGCTTTTTAATGTTGTGCTGATCTGTGCTTTGTGCAGGTTGATAAAAATCACTTTTTGGTAGCTTATTTTGGAGGTACAAAAGAGGGAGCACCTGATGTGAAGATTTGGATACAGACATACAAAGTAATTATTCTTCCTCTGTCTGTTGGATCACTTTCTGATTTAATTGTATGCCACTTATTGATGATGCATCTAATTTTTCCAAAAAGTTTGTTTTCATGACTGTAAACTTGTAGGATATGCTCTTTAGTATTTCCTCCCCTAGTAGTATTTTATTGTGCTCAAAAGAAAAAAAAAATTATTAGAAAGAAAGGAAGACTCAAAAACATACTCCAAGATGAAGAAGAAAGATCAGAAAATTCAAATTAACAAGGGTTTCAATACTTCTGCATAGTTGCTTATGAGATTATCCCTAAAGCCGCTGTTGTAGTGCTCAAAGGAGACCAAAAAATTATCAAACAGTGCTTCCACGGAGATACTTGGGAAGTCTTGAACTCAACTCCATTCAAACACACCCTGCAAGGAATGCAACCTCAAGGTCTTATGATCGTCCTTCTGAAAACATTCAATTAATCAATAACTAGTTCTCCATCTGTCTTGTCATGGGAAATCCACTGTTCTCTACAAATCACAAGAATCTTGTCCCACATATATCCCAAGCCAGTGAGCAATAGAAAAATAAATGGATAAGTTTTGTTTCAACACATTAAATTCTTCTTTCCAGTAGTAAAGTTCACTTCCTCTGTAAAATAAGTGGCATCAATTAACTGGTCGTTAGATTCAAAAGATTAATGCAAAAAGGCAGTGTTAGGAAGATCCTGGACATATTGATTGATTCATTAACTTCTACTAAGCCCTCTTGACTTAGTCGACCTCCAATCACTTCTGTAAGTAACTGATTCTTTCTCAAATTACCTGTTATTTTGCCTCTTTGGATTTTAAGATGGTTTATCTCATATGAGTGGGTATCTGATGTGCAGGATGGTTATTGGCAATCACCCATCATCGTTGATGATCAGCTTGATGTTCCTATGTGGAACCCTGTGCTATTCAAACTGGCATCAGAGGAGTTACTTCTGTTCTATAAAGTCGGTCAAGAGGTCCAAAAGTAAAACTTCCAGCCTCAATTGTTTTCCATTTAAACTGTTAATTTTTGTAGTCAAGCTTCCCTAAATAGTGTTCAAGTGTATTGGTTGTTGCTAAATTCATATGTTTTCATCTAGGGGTGTTGAGTCAACAGGCCCTACAGCGGCTAAATCTTTCATGCATTCGTGTGTCTTAAATGATTTCCAAGAGGCTCTAGTTGAACACTAGTCAGAGATATAACTTGCCCTCTTTGCTATATAATTACCACTCAGTTTTGCAGTTACCTGCTGTCTGGGGGATGCATTTGTGTTCTTATCATAGTAAAAAAAATTGAACTTTTGGGATGTAATTTTATATGTTAAATTACATTATAAAGTTCCTTTTGGAAATGATAATAGATTTAGCTACTAGCTACTGAGCACTTGTCTTGCTTCTACTTACTTTTAACTTGCTAAATCTCAGATGGAGTGGATGCATGAAACGGTCTTATGACAAAGGTGTTACTTGGTCAAAGAGAGAGCAACTTCCTCCTGGCATATTAGGACCGTCAAAGAATAAGGTGTGGTTCTAAACATCAGAATATATTGTCTAATGACTCAAGTACGCTAGTTATATCAGCAACAACGAAGCTTGATTGTTGCTATTATGATTCCCTTAAAATAAGTGATTCCCTTGTGCAGCCAATCTTGTTGGAAAATGGGCTCTTGCTCTGTGGATCATCTGTAGAAAGTTGGAATTCTTGGGGTGCATGGATGGAGGTTGTAACAGCTCATTTGCTTGAGCACTTGGAATCTAATGCTGTTTTGGTATTGACATTTGACATATTTTTGATTTGTGTGAATAGGTGACTGCAGATGCAGGTAGGTCATGGAGAAAGCATGGCCCAATATACGTTGAAAATACATCTCTTAGTGTGATTCAGCCAGTACCATTCCAGACTGCAGATGGGACATTTCGTGTTTTATTGCGTTCGTTTGATGACATTGGAAGAGTTTGTATGTCAGAATCCTATGATGGTGGTGTGACCTGGGGTTATGCAAAACCCACTGAACTCCCCAACCCAAACTCAGGTTAGTATTCCAGAGTTGGAGTGGCAGCTTGCATCCTCTCGTGGTGTTATATAAATAGTTTGTTAATGTTTAGTTGAATAAATGTATCTTAATCAGATTATGAAAATTATATTTAGCCCATCTTAGTTTTCATGGTTAGCCATAACAAGTGTCAGATGTCTATCACTAGACATAATGCAATATGCATTATACTCAATCATATCATAGGCAATTGTAGCAAGAAAGCTGGCTGGAGTTGCTGTTAGAATCTTCATGCTTGACTTTTAATGTATCCAAGACCTCTCTCATTCACATTCGACATCTAATTTGGAACTTGGAATTGACTCTAAATATGAGAGGAAATAAAATTTGAGTTTCAACCAAGAGTAGAGTTGCCTCTCTCAAAATGCGACTCGCTATTGTTGAAGCACACAAACTCTCCCTGTTAAATCATGCTTCTTCATGAAAAAGTGCACACCATGCTTAACAATTTGACGCAGTTGAGAACAAGGCATGCCACATTCCGCTTTACACACCATTAGGCATAGGCAAGAGAACCCTGAAGCTGTTGTTGGAGCATACAACCTCTCCCTTTTAGATCTTGTACCTTTGGGAAAGAGCACACTCCCTGCAGGAAAATTTGACTTGTAGTTGGGAATGAGTTATGCATTGTTTCACTTTTGCACACTGTAAGACATAGGCCAGAGAACCTGAATCCCACACAATAGTTGAGTGAGGTGGATTCGTAGGACTGTTAACACCATCAGCTCATCAACTACAGCGCTGGTTGGGGCTTCTTTTTAGATTATAAGACAAGATTGCAATATCAATTTGCTCCTGCTTTCTTTTCTAAAACTAGAAAATGCTATATCAAGAGAGAGAAAAAATGATCATGATCCCATGGTTTCTACCATCTTTGCTAACTCATATAAGTTGTGGTTGACACACTATGTTTTTACATTAGGTATTGATGGGGTTAAACTAAAAGATGGTCCTGTCTTGCTTGCTTACAATACAATCTCAAGGGGCGTGCTTAAAGTTGCTGTGTCCAAAGATGATGGTGACTCTTGGCATGATGTTGTTACACTGGAGGAAAAACTGGATATGGAATTCTCATATCCAGCGGTTATCCAGGCTAGTGATGGTTCTGTTCACATCACTTACACATACAATAGGACACAAATTAAGGTACTAACATGATATGTGCTGTGGAAAATGCATTCAGTTTATATAAAGCCTTTTATTCTTGCAACCACTTGAAGCATCTAGAAAATTTCATCTTGTACTTCTATTTTGCAGCATGTGGTCCTTCAACCAAGTTGATGCTAAATAGATTAGTAAGGAAGCTAAGAAGGTATTTCCTCTACCAGTTTCTATAGAGTGTAACAAGTTTATATTTAAATGTATGGATATGCTTTCCTATATGCATGTTTTCAGTAATTCAAAGCATACAAGTATTTTCCATGTCTGAAACAAATTATGATCCTTGTTTTCTCATCTGTTTTCTGTAATTATATTATTATAATATTTTCATCAAAATTGTAAATCCATTCTTGTGCTTGCAACTCACCCAACAAGAATATGGTACACAATTTATGCTTTTTGGTTTTTGTTGGTCCAATTATTGTCACAGCTGCCACTGTCCTTGTGAACCAGTAATTTGCCGATTCGCATAAGTTTGTGCCATATATATTGTTGTTACCAGTTTAATTTTGTTAAGATTTCTAGCAGTAAAGTTTTTGATGTTTTTCCTTTTCTGTTTTAAACTCATTTGATTTATCATCCTTAGAAATGATGTAAATATGACCTATATAGTCATGATGTATTCTGGACCTTGGTTGCCTGTACCTTCATGCTCCTGTTGTGTGGTACTTTGTAGGTTAATCTTCTTTTGTTAATCTTGTGTTTATTATGGAATTCTACATCTGCGATAGTCTGCATTTGATACCACTAACATTTTCCAGTCAAATACATTAATTAGACAAATTCTTATAGCTAAGAAAAGGCTTTCATAGGATTGGATATTCAGACAATATTTTATTCAGGACTTCTGTAAAGCGGACATTACTCAAAGCTAAGAAAAAGCAATTTATCATGTGTAAATCCTCTGAGAATGGTGGATAGTTACGTAGATTGAAATACTCCGGCAACATCTCCCTGTTTTCTTTAGACATTATTATAGGCAAGTGGACAGGCATGGATGTGAATTCACTAAATCTGATATTCTGAATGAGCGTTCTTATCATCTAAATGCCACCATGGCCGTCATCATATGTTATGGAGGAATGATGGAGAAGAAATGCTGAAATATAGGTAAATAGCATCACTCTTTCCAGAAGAGACATTTAAACAATCTCTTATTATAACAGACGCAAATTTTCTATGACAAATTACTCGGTTGAATGATGTAGAATGTCTATAACTTGTGTATTTCTCTCTTCCAATCTCCTTTCTTATTTCTTCTGGGTGGAATTGGTTTATCTCTATTTTCCATGCCATAGAAAATAAACTTGGGATTCATGGTAGTTCAGCATTGCTAGTATGGGTGAAGTAAATGGTGTGTTCAAGGTCTTGTTATGAAGAGAGATATGCAGGGACTCAGGCAATTTTGTACTGAGTCGTCGAGAATTTTACAAACTCCAGTCATTTCATTTGGTCATGTGATGTAATAATACGGTCTTCTAGATTTCTCTTTCTTCTAATAATCACTTTACATAAAGAAAAATGCTTGGTATGGTTGTTCGTAACAGTGCAATTTCTTGTTTGTTACTGACGTGCTCAGTGAAATAATACACGTTTCTCCTGTTGGAAAAGAGGAGTAAATGTCAGCTTTCTTCTGAGTGTGATTAGTTAAAAAGCAATAAAGGAGTATCCTGATCCTAACTTCGCAGTTAAAAATTTGCAGGCTTAAGGGAAGAACGCTATGTGGTGCTTATGCAGCAATCCCATGCTGCTCAAATATGAAACCCTCTTTGACCATTACATGGATGAAAAGCCTGTGCACAACAAAACCCCACAATGTCAAGTGTAGACAATGCTCAGAGCCCTTGCAGCTAGGATATGGAATCCGTGATTTTGCAATGTCGGGGACTCTTGAGAAGAACACGCGTCTTTTTGTGATAATTTGGGGTACCAGATACAAGTTTTCCGCTTCTGGTTAGCTGGTGCCCGTTTCTCTATTGATTTAGTACTTGTAGAGCCAGCTTTGTCATGTTATTGCTTTCGTGCCTGTTATATCACTGTCATCTTTTCACTATTGACAATTGCCTTTTGTTCTGCCATATTTACTAGGCCTTTCATAACATAAACCATACTAGCGATGCCATTTGTCCCTAGTTCAGCATTACAGAATCATGTGATCAAATATTGCACGTAAACTTCGCAAGGTTTGTGTTTATGTAATTAATAAAAGATGAAAAATTTCTCAGAAAAAAGAACAAGCTCGTGTTTTGGAAGGTCAAAATCCATAATGTGCATGATGAAAACTCACAAAGATGCAAGAAAGCTGGCAATGAAACGACTTCCCGTCGATGCATGGATGGCCAGAACATAGGGGCATTGCCCACTTGTTGAATACTCGTAGTTCTTGCTGCTTGAAAGATTAACCTCATCAAGTTATTGTCTTGATCTTTGGCGATCCAGCTAGACAATAATATATATATCTTCTTTTGATTGATAAGAGTTAGAATTCCTCGTTTAAGTGTCAGTGTTCCCATCTTGCACTTGCATAGAGAAGATTTGCAGAATGCTTGACTTAATTGAGTAGCATGACTTTTCAAGCACTCCAAAAGTCACCCTAATTCAGTGAAACGTCAAAACGCGAATCATGAAATTCAGGATGTAGGGCTGTTGTTTATATTCCTGATGTTTTTCAGAGGTATTTTTAATTTGAAAAAGCATTCAATTGATATTATTTTATGGTTTTTATATTTTGATATAAAATCTAAAGAAAAAATATTTTAATATATTTTTAAATAAAAAATTATTTTAAAAATCACAATAAACCACGATTACATTACACAATTTAGCTTTGTTTCTCAAATTATGAGTGTATTTTTAATCTAAAAAACATATGGAAAGACACTATAGTAATCTACATCTACATTGTTTTAGTGTCTTGTAAGGAAAACTAGATGATTTTCCCATTTAGTTTATATATATATATATCAGTTAAATTGATTAGACCATTCACAGGACATCATTACATTGACAAAATGCAAACTGCAATTACAGGCCCTACAACGTTATTGAAAACTTGGTCTCCTTCCCAGATTCGCTTTGGATTCCATGACAAACATCTCTTAGCTTGAAGGACTTGATGTAAAATAGACTGATCTTGCAAGTTGATGATAAAATTGTGCTTCCTCTTTCACACCCGATTGTCGGATCCTTTATGAACAATTCAATAGTAGAGTCGAACCATTAATCTTCAAAGACAAGAAGAACATCAAGTACTTCACCGCTAAACCATCTCATGATCTTAATGCTCTATTTATTTATTTATTTATCTAATGTAATATTCATGGTACATTTTACTAAAAAAACACATTGCCTAGAAAACTAAAAAAATATAATTTCTCTCAAGTATTTACTTCGTTTATAAATGGAGGTTGAGAAAACTAGAGTATTTGTTTCATGTTCATGTACTCTAATTAAGAAAAAATAAATATAAATCTATGTGATAATAATACAGCAATGCTTCATTTGTGTATGATCCCAATGGAAAAACCATGAAAGTGGTGATTATACTAAGACTTTAATTATTATTTTTCTTAATTAAAAGTCAGAGATTGTCGTTTTAAGATCATTATATTTTGTTGTGTATATTTTATCAGATTTAAAGCACGTTATTTACTGCACAATATCTTCTATAAATAAACAAATGAAGCATTGAATTGAATAAATATCTTGTGGGGGGGCATGGACATTGAATTAAATAAATTAATGGTTTTTGTGTACATGTTTTTTTCAAATTTGAAGCGTTTTATTTACCTCTCAGTATACAATGATATCTCCTATATATGAATAAATAATTGGAGCATTAAGTTGGGCAGATCTCTTGTGTGGGTCATGGGGACTACATTAAATAAATAAATGTAGCATTAAGATCAACAAATAACCTGTGATTTAGTGGCAAATTAAGTACATGGTATTGTTGTTCTTAGATGTTTGATTATTTATAAGAGGTAATGCCAATATTTCAACAACTTTATGTGACCACAAGTGCATTACTATCATGTCGGCTAAAGTCTTGAGTTATGTTAATTACCTTAATAAACTTTCTACTTTAAGAAACTATTACAATATCAAGTGTAACTAGATTGATCATGTTTAACTAAATTATTATCCTCACCCGTCTAATTAAAACTTGTTGTATTTTGCACTTGAGGGTCTAGCTCAGTGGTCAACAGGTGAGGCTTGCCTTGCCCCGTCCCGAATTCAGCCCTCCATATGCACGTCTGTCACCCCCGCGGTGCCTTACCTGTTTACCGGGCTTGCAGGATGTTCAGTAGACCCAGAAAATAATCGTGGTGCACGCAAGCTGGCCCGGACACCCTGGATTATATAAAAAAAAATTGTTATATTTTAAATTACCAAGTTTTTAAATTAACCCCTCAAATTAAACCATGTTTAACAAGCATCAAGGCATATTGCTTTTGACGATGTCACTGTCATTCCCAACTATAGATATTTCTATTTCCAAAAGCATTTTGAAGACTGTTCTAATAATATGGTAAAATAATAATAATAATAATAATAATAAAGTTTTCTTTCCATAACATTTACCGGTGTCAGGCTCCTGAAAGTCCGAGACTCTCAGGACCTCAGATAATTTTCCAACCACTATTTCACTGTCCTAACATTCATTTGTACAATCTCTGTGTTTTCACTTTTTACACCGCGCTGTAAAAACAAACACGAGCTCATCAAAGAACCAACCTGAGCTCGAAGGCTTTAATTAAACTCCGGCGGCAATCCCGGGAGTTGCATGATATTGGGACACACAGGCATACGATGAAGCAGCTTTTGGCATTAAATGCTTCGAGGCTGGGTTATCTTTTCCTTCTCTGATCACTGCTATTTGATTCAAAGTTTTGCAGCCATTAAATGTTTCAAAAAGAGAGAGGAAATCGATGACAGGAAGGATTCCAAGAAGAAAGAAAAAGTTGAAAGATGAGGTTCAGTGTACGAGCAAGCTAGTTAAAACTCTTTCTGAGTGTGAACAGCTACATTTTGTTCACGCTTTTGTTATCTCTCCATCAACTTGTTCAAAAGATGTTTTGTCCTTTGGCATATGCGCTCCCATGCTTTCTCTTCCTTTTTCACCTGTTCCTTCTGATGACATGAACCTTTCTGGGCTCGCCAGCTTTTTATACTGTTATACAGCGTGCATGTTTTGTCAATCTGAAACTTTTATTTCTGATCTTCTCCTTACATGCAGCTTCATTCATTGCTTCTTTTTTTTTTCTTTTTTTTTTAATTTTTTTTAATTATTATTATGCTTGTCCCGGGGTACTGTTTGCTTTAGAATCAAAATATAATATTTTTTATTTTCAAAAAGATTCTTTTTAACCGCGACAAATTAAAACAATCAAATTAAATACTGTGCTTAAGGCTTCTTTTTTCTCTCTTCATTCAATAGTACATTTCGGTTAGTGTGTGTGTAGATATATTGTTTTAAACTTAGATGGAAGTGCGGTCCAAATGGATGGTTTGCGAAAATTAAATTTTTTTAATTTTTAAATTATTTTGATATAGTGATATTAAAAATAAATTATTTTAACAAATAAATTATTTTAATATATTTCAAAACAAAAAAAACATTTTAAAAAACAACTATATATTTCCTTAACATAGAAGATTTCTTTTTAAAAAACTATAATTACAATAGCAATGTATACAATATAGTAAAGAACTCCAAGTTTGCTTATATCACAATTATGTTGTATTTGAGCGGATAGTTTTTTTTAAATTATTATTTTATTTAAAAATATATTAAAATAATTTTGTTATTTTTTATTCTTAACATCAGCATATTAAAATTATAAAAAAATACTAAGAAAACACTTTTAAAACATATCTAAAAATAAAAATGATTATATCCCGAAACACTCACCAATACATACACACAATCATATCTATAGATTTGTCAACTTTGACAAACCAACCCTCTGACCTGTGGATTGATAAACTTGTAATATATGAACTTATTGATGTGTACATCACAATATCAGCATCGCAGTACCGACATCGATCCTTTAATGTTTATCCAGAGAAAACTAGAATTATCTTGAATTTGAAATGAATGATTTTATTTTCTTTTAGGGACAAAAACATGACAAATAATTATAGATAAATCCTCTTAAATGAAAATATATTTAATTTGTCAATTTTCTTTCATATATATATCTGCCTCATCATAATATATATATATATATATATATACTGACAGCGCGATCCCAGGCATGTCGATATTTTGTATTGGTTATTGCTGCTGTCCATCCATCCACTGATAGGAACCTGATGTATAGAGACGTAGCAATAGTTATGAGAAATTAATTTGAGATTGTGTCTCTAAAAAAACAAATCTTGTATTGCCTTCTTGGTTCCTCCTTTGTTACCGTTGGAGTTCTTCTTTACCCTTAGAATATTGGATGGGAGTGATCTCCTGTTTTCTTTAATTATATTACAGATTTTTTATTTTTCTATATTTGTTTTTTTAATATCTTATATAAAAAATTAGTGAATAAAAAATAATTTATTATAACTCTATAAACATTAATTGAAATATATTTCCATTCGTAAAAAAATTTTATTGACAATAATTCATTCACAATATCGAATGAGTATCTTTCTTACCATTTGAAGAGCTAGTGCATGTGAGATATATATACTGTCCATGTGAGATATATCTTATTTCTTCGCAAAACATTTATGCACGTACGTGTCTAAACCCCTGTCTAAGAAAAAAGAATACTAAACACTTGGTTAATAATTAAACTCATATGGTCTGATCCAAATCGTTGTCTACTCTATCATCTTGATATGCAATTGGGTTTATCTTATTAAGTTAAAGGTCAGATAATCAGACGATAATTAGTTGATTGTGGATCGCATTAAGAAGACGGTGGCAGCCCAACCAAGAGCAGATCTCTCTACCTTATTCTCTAATGACATATATAAACCAATGCAAGCAAATTGCTTGGAACTTTGAAACGTTCAAGATCCTTCGAAACAAAGAAAGGTTTTTGTCTCCCACCCATATCTTCAGATACCTCCATATCCTTACCCAACATCTGCTATCTAGATTCTGCAGAAGGCAGCTGCGGTACTGCAGGGCGGGCCATGGCACCCCAGTTGTCTTAAGATCTTCTAATTCGATCTTTAAGTGTTTAATTTCTTCATAAAATAAAATTAAAGGGTTTTGGCTCAAGCTCAAGATCTTTTTTATTTTTTGAAGGAAAAATCTCAAAGTTTTGCCTCCCCATCATTGATCCGGAGGATGAACACATTTCTAAAAGTGCTTTCATTGTCTTTCTCTAGGACCCCTTGCTTTGAATGTGCCACCTAGTAGTTTTAATCTCTCGAATCCTGATGAGG
>Ga0307518_10002414_pt1 | contig 13630 bp, 15 predicted proteins | sample 25_EM_MG_FD_203889 | JGI IMG/M metagenome (GOLD analysis project Ga0307518, IMG submission 203889) | Populus trichocarpa ectomycorrhiza microbial communities from riparian zone in the Pacific Northwest, United States - 25_EM | ecosystem: Host-associated > Plants > Roots > Unclassified | place...
GTCACTGAACATACCGACACTCGGCCCAAAGATGTCTGTCAGAGCCTACCTTTCTGCATTCCCGTACACATGGCTGGTCAGCGGGTTCACGGATCATGCGGATGGTGCCAAAACGTAAGTGCTTTACCAGCAACCTATTTTAAGTATGAGCTGAGGCCACGTCCGAGCAGCGCAGTCTTCAACACTCTCAGGGAGAAAGGTGAGACGGGTTTGGAAATGTATCAATAGGTATGAGCAATATTTTCCAGGCTGATGCTCATATGAAAGCTAACCTGGACCCATGTTCCGGTTCCTGGATCATAAGGCTCCTATGACGTTGACCTGCTTGGGGCACGATGATGGTGCATGAACTCACTCAAGTGCGAGCTGAACTGGAACAACTAGAGGAGAAAGAGTGGAACCACGGCTTTCTAGAGTTCACTTGGAAATCTAAGCACACAGGTCCATCGAGGATCTCGTGCAAACGAAGCCAGCTCCTATCGCCTCCCTTCCCTTCGAGATACACTCTTATGTGCTCGAGTATTCAGTTTCTGCTACGTTGCCATTCCATCCACGCAGAACAAGGGAGCTAATAAGCGTGTCGTGCACTTGGAGGGACGTCATTCTCTACTTTCGGACCTTCTGGACTAATATCGACATCACCCCTGGTCGTGTAAATATGTCCCTCGTGAGGGCACACGCGGAAAGGAGTCGCCAGCGTCCACTGGAAATCACCATTCAATCTTCGCAGAATTCACGTGGTCAGCTCTCCATCTTGCTCGATGCCATCATACCTCATGCACCAACAGGGATAGATTCGAATCGTCATTTGCTCCATCGATGAGAGGAACAACACAGAGTTGTCCCAGGTGATCAATTCTATGTCCAGGCTTGAGGGGTATGCCTTCCATACCTCCAAGATACCCTCATCTTATCCTTTCCCACTGAGCATAACTATAGGAGGTATCGCGAATCCAGCGGCTCGCCGGAGTGGTTTTCCGTGGGTGGTCAATGTATGTTAACAAGAATTATGTTGCCCCTGTAAGGAGGCAAGAAGGCATTTCACCCCCTTCAGCTACAGTTCATCCACATGTTGAATGACCAAAGCCTATCTTTGACGGGGACCTTGCCCCCCTCCGAAGCCCGGTGCAGTGGCAATGAAAGAAACTTGGGTCGTCCGCAAGGATACCCTTACGGACGGTCCAAGCTTCTTTGGCCATTGTGGTAAAATGGAGCTAAATTCATCAAGTCTCTCAGACGTAGCATCCAAGAAGAAGGGTCAAATTCTCGAGTGACAAGAGAAGAGAGAAGGGGATGTTCCGTCACATCAATGGTCTGTGTTATATCGAAGGAAGAAGGGTGTTGTTGACCAGACTAACTCCAATTATTGAGGGAACAGCCGAGGATGCTAAGTCTTGATCAGGATAGCTGTGGCCGGACCAGCCATAGTCTCGCCCATTGGACCCGAGCAAGCAAAACGCGATCGTCGGCAGCGTTTGAAACTTTCCGACCGATACCATCGTAGTAGAATGGACGGCTCAGATTACACGAAGACGCCACTGAAGTACTGACGCCCACTAAACAACGCGCCAAACCAACGCCAAAAGCGATGGCGCGGGTCAGAACAGCCTTAGCCTCCAATTCCGGTAATTGGTGTACTGGCAACCCGCAGATAAGACACTGGTGACAGTCTTGCTGTACACGTCTAACTTATATCACCGGTCCATGTACCAGTCTTACCATGTATTTGTCTCTCTGCTTTGCCTCGGCATAACCCCCACCCGTGCGTTAGCCGCTCGATTTGTTCGAGACCAATTCATTGTCGACAGAAGACAGCAAAGTATTGCCCTGCGACTATGGTTATTGGTATGTAGTTTGATACATGCACCCTCAGACGAGGCGCTTAGGAATACCTATGAGTAGTATTACCGGGGTTTGGGTGCGGTGTCCATGATGTATTCTATAGGTAGTAGGTTCATCTGTCCCGATACCAGTCCATTGTATGTACAATTTTTCACTGCGGGTATCACATCCGCTGGAGCCATACTACATAACACGTTCATTGATTGTAATGGTAGTCTCCTTAGGCAGACCAGAAAGTCGAAGGTAGGCTTGGAGATCAAGAAGGCTTATAAGTACGGTAGGGCGCTCAATTGCTTGTTAAGGGAAAGCTCGCAGTTAGCAAGCAACACGTGTTTATCTTGCACCTTTACCACCACGACTACACCTTTACCGTTCCGATCCAACCAACTTTCAATTCCGTGAAAAGAAGTAAGTGGTACCATTCACAGTCGATGATCCCGTCTAAACTAATGCACACTTGCGCAGCATGCGCCTGATCAACGTAAAAGCATTTCTGGAGAGGGAGAAGGTGATGAGCAATGGGGGAGGAGTGGATTGGGAAACCGAGGTTCTCGGCTTCACTTATGGCGAAGCCACGTCCTATGCGATCTTATCCCATCGGTGGACGGAACAAGAGGTCAACTATGAGGAGATCGTCGACCTGGCAAAGATGGCAAAGAAAGAGAAAATTCGCCAACGCCACGGATATTGGAAGATTCTCGCTGGCTGTGTGCAGGCTCAGAAGGACAGATATGAGTGGTTGTGGGTCGATACGTGCTGCATCGACAAGCGAAGCAGTGCAGAGCTATCCGAGGCCATTAATTCCATGTATCGATGGTACGAAAACGCGGGAATATGCTATGCGTACCTCCACGACACCCCCGATCCACTGTTTCCGACTGCGCGCAACGAGGAAAGGTATCGCGATTTCAATGGCTGGCCTGAGTGGTTCTCACGTGGGTGGACGCTACAAGAGTTGATAGCCCCAAGCAATGTCCAGTTCTTCAACAAGAATTGGAAAAACATAGGTGACAAGAGGACGCTTGCACCTACCTTGGCAAACATCACTAAAATTCCGGAGCATATATTGACACATGGACTTTGTGGAAACCGTCCGTGCGTTGCTCAAATCATGTCGTGGGCGGCCAATCGTACGACGACGCGAGTGGAGGACAGAGCTTACTCGCTGATGGGTCTGCTGGAAGTGAACATGCCGATGCTGTATGGAGAGGGGAAGAAAGCATTTCACCGTCTGCAGCTGGAAATCATCCGCACATCGAATGACCAAAGCATTTTTGCGTGGGATTGCATAGACGACGATGAGGTGACTGGCAATATCCTCGCGGATGACCCGGGGTTCTTCGAGTGTTGTGGTAGAATGGAACTGATTGGTCAAGACGAATACATCGAATGTCTCAAAGAGGACGACGTCCCCAAAGAAGAGCTGGACTCGGTCGAGGATCGACTTGGCACGTTCCCGATCACGAATCGTGGCATTCACATTTGGCTGTTCCTCCGTCCCTATCGTGGCTCTCGCACCCTCTTCGAAGCCCGGTTGCCATGCCGCATTCGTCCATCGTGGCCACCAGAGCTCATCTATTTGGTTTTGTCGGAATCTAATTACTACAGAGATCCAGGGCCAGACCTTTCGATTTTGCGTTCTACGGATACCACTTCAGCGGGACCCTCCTTCCTATCGAGATTGTGCCGAGTATATCTCGGATATCAAGACCCGCAACGTCGCACCACCGCATTCAAAGTCGACGATACCGCGCTCATTGAGAATGGTTTCACTTACTGCGACGCGTACCCAAAGAAATTCACTGGAGACACGCTCACGCTGACCAGCACCACTTCCCTTGTCATCAAAGTCTATGCTGATAATGAAACTAACACTCGCCTTGTAGTGGGCCTTGGGCAATCTCTTGGCACGGATTGGATACATGTTGTTTCTGATGAACCTACCACAGGTCCACGAACTTCAGAATCATGGGAGCACTATGTCTACAAGAAATACTGGGAAATGAGGAACACAATGCGAGCACATGCGCGGCATGTGAATAAGGCACGTTCTGGGGTTGAACAGGTCTGCATTGCGCAGACCCGTTTCCTTCGATCGGACAGAATCCTTCAGATTTCGTCTGTCACGTGGAAGAGCTCAAGGATTTGTGGAGTTAAGCTTGGGGTATTTTATGGTCCTGGTTCCAGTGATATATCTGGTGAATGGACAGCCTTCAATGTTGATGTGGGTGCTTTTCTTTGCACATCTCATTGCCACTGATATCACCATTTATTTAGGGAACATCCGTTCTTGGCTGTGACTGGCGGGGTCTCATGATACCAGTACTCGATCAGCTGTGGGTGGACATTAGCGTCGAAGTAGATGGAGGATACTGTAATTTCTTGGACGCATCTGATGGTGTCCAAGTGAGCACATATACCTTTCGTACAATGTTTGAGCCTTATGAGAACAGCTAGGGGACTATGGTCACTTTACAGACTCGAAGGAATTCTGCCGCGAAGGAAACCTCTTTGCTGATGAATCGCTTTCTGTGGCAGACATCAGGAAGTGCAAACTATCTTATGAAAGTTGGATGGGCTCAAATTTGGTGGACTTCTGTGATCTCAATCCACACAATTCACTGATACTGTCACTTCCAATTGCCAATGACAACTTGAAAACATTGTTGACTTCACTCTCTACTCGACTCACCAACAGATGCCTCGTGACGAGGATCATACAACCTCTTCCTGATCCTCGTAAACCTGGTTCAAACACCTCAACATCTTGGTACAGCATTGCAAAGCCATTTGTTTGGCACAGAAATGAAAGCATTGGTTCTGCATTGGATGAGCAGTTAGAGGAGATAAAGGGTGACCAATGGGAGTGGGTGATATATATGAGACAATGTTGTGAAATACCATTTTCTTTGTTGGTTATTCTCTGCCCAGTTGTTCATCTATCCTTACTATGTATTCTTTTGTATGTCATTTCTAAATATGGCAGTCTCTAGTCTGAAGCACTTAGGAATTGTCTTGCTTGTGAGCACATCCTGGCCAGAGTCCTCAACGATCTCTTCTCTCCTGCCTCACATTCACCATCTACACCACTCAATTAGCCCAGGCACAGAGGATATAACCTGACAGACCTGTATGGTATTCTCAACACAGTAACCAACTTACTCCTCACTGCCTGCTATAGTAGTAGTCTCTGCCGCACAGTGGAGTTCCAGTATGTGCACAATTCGCTGGGAACGTGAGACCGAGGCTATCCCAGTGTGGTTCGTTATACGGATACCAGAGGAATCAATACTTGCCGCCTGGTGAAGTGAGCACCTGATTGTCCGGTCACTGAGTCTGTCTGAGTGCCGAGTGCTGAGTCTCATCCTCTCGCATATGGGCTGGCTGTCAATAACTATGCCCGCAGTTCGAGTGGCTTACCATCGATGCACTTTCCTTCTGGGTCGAATTTCTTCAATTCCTAGGTGATGGGCGCCCTGATTTTTGAATGCCGCTAAATACAAAGTTAAATCGGGTGGATAAATGAGTACGACAAATCGGAATTCATTGCAGAGATTGACTTTCGAAAGCAAATGTGAGAAGCATGGATCACACAACTCGGTTTCTTGATGTACGAAGGACGTCACAAGCCTGACTGTTGACTAGGTCGATATCATGCGCACATATTGTCCTGCTTGGCCCACGCTTGCGATGAGACCGGGGGGATCTGCAATTTGAAGGTTGTAGGGCGCTCAATTGCTTTGCTGTGTTCTGGGGAAGCCTTTCGGTTAGAAGCAACACATGTTATCCTTCACCTTTACCACCATGACTACACGTTTACCGTTCCGGTCCAACAAACTTTCAATTCTATGAAAAAAGGTAAATGATACCATTCACAGTTGATGGTCCCGTCGAAACTAATGCATACTTGTGCAGCATGCGCCTGATCAATGTAAAAGCATTTCTGGAGAGGGAGCAGCTGGTGATAACGAACGAAATGGAGGCAACAGTGGTGTGGATGGCAAGACTAGCAGCGGCAACGTTGATTCAACGCGAGTCGAAGCAGTGAAGCAGTGAAGCAGTGCAGCTAGCTGCAGGGAGTCAGCAGATGCGTCAAAGTCATCCTACAGAATGCGAGATTGGGACCTACTAGTGTCGTCTGGGCCACCCACATATCCCTCAGAGCGTCTGCACTAGACCACCGGACAGCGACGGTGGCTCGCAAGAATAAAAAATCGAAGCAGAAATGGCTTACCTCCAAGTGGTTCCTTGGTGGCCGATTCATGACTTGTATGGGTGAAGGAAAAGATATTGGATAGTCCGGCTAAGAACTCGCGCGAGACCTTGGAGATTTCATCTATGATGAGATAGACTCTTTCTCAAACTATAGGTTTTTAGAGGACCCGTGCATTAACCATACACAGGTACAAGTATGAGTACAGATTTTGTGCGCAGATTTGCTGACCCATACGGCCTTCCTTGACTTGTTGACACGCGATCTCAGTGAGTACCAAGAGGTACCAAGCAAGGTTTCTGCCGACATAGTCGGCGCTTCCCGAGTAAGCGGATTGCCGAACTTCATTCCAAACGAGCGTGATCCGCTTTCCGTACCACTGAATTCGACAGTACTCAGGTGGGTTTCAACGAGCTGTGATAGCATGAAACGCCTCGCACAGATCACCGATTTACCCACTGAGCTACTCCTTCATATTGCAAGTTTACTTGATCTATCAGCCGTCCTTCAATTGCCAAAGGCATTCGTCCCCACTTTGTTGTTCCTCTGAGATAAAACTGACGCCCTTTCTCAGACATGCAAACACTTCCTGGACCTAAGTCGACATCGAAGGTTCTGGATCGAGGTGTGTAACACGGTCCAGCGATCCCAATCGTTCCCATACCTTCGCAAGGAATTCGAAGACATGACGCCACTCCAAATGCAACGTACTCTCGTTTCGGCATTCAAAGCAGAGCAGTCGTTCCTTCGTCCCAGAAAGCAATTGGTTCCTTTGGTCAAGAATTTCCCAGGTTCCCAATTCCCGATACGCTCCATCGACTTCCTACTGGATCGGTTTATCTTGACTAGTCACGATCGTGGCACAGTCAGCCTCTGGGCCGTGTCAGGGGACGCGTCGTGCTACCTCTATGCCCAAATGCCACAAAAACGAGGTTGGAGTGCTGCTGTGCATCATGTGTCTGCAGATAAGTCTACTTTCTTTCTTGTTTGTCAAAACAATAGCCACAGGTTGGTTTGTTGTTGTTATCACGGCACTTGTCTCAGTTTCCTGAATGGCAGGATTCGGATATACACTGTGACTTTAGAAGCGGAAGTGCAGGATCACCCGTTGTTCATGGAATGTATTGCGGACCTTGCTTCGGATCCGTCACTGAGTGCCAGTGGCATTGTTCCAGAGTCGAACCTAGTCTTACTGTATGCATGTCCGTATGGACGTCCGTTCTCTATTGGCATTCTGAACTGGCAAACCAAGCAACGGGCAAGTGTGCAGATGGATACGCTCCCTGGAGAACCGGTAAGATCATATACGGTCAGCCAAAGGTTTGCATCATTCACCTGGCTGTCTGCAGTGCCCTTACCTTCGAGCTTGGCACCTCTGTGGATCATACATTTTATTATTCACATCTCGCACCATTGAAGCACATCCTTTATCCTGGCTGATGCCATCCACACCGTCCACACCTCCTATGCCAGTCTTGCATCATATATTCACCGATTCAGATATTTATCGAGTAAAGGTGTCAAATGTACATTCAAGTCAATACGGCTCAAACGAAACGTACACCTTCTTTGCACTCGGCTCCACTTCGAAACGCAGCACCTTGTACCTGAGAGTTGTAATAGAACTGGGAGACATCCCCTCACTGGACGTTGAATATATTGGGAGCTTCCCTGCCATGGATCCAGGGGTTTGGGTATCTTATTCGAGCTTGGATCATATCGGAATGCGTGGTGCCTGGCTTGGACGGGAACGCAACATCGCAACTTGGAGGTTGATGACCTTCACCAGAAGCTCAGTCCTTGAGCCTGCGGAGTCATCCCATCAAGCAAATATGCCTGGTGGAGAGTCGAGTTCAGCGATACACGAAGGGACATGAGTATGGGAGTATAAAGCACTAGGTGAGCAAAAGTTCTACCGTCTCTCTCTGAAGTGCTGAACGCTATTTAGATGGATCTGAGGTGACATGTGCAATTTCCGCACTGACAGGCCAGATTGTTCTTGCTACTCGCTCTGGCGACCTCATGTTGTTAGAGTGACGTTTCTCACTTTGTAAGTCTACAGCCTACAGGGCGGACATCATCCGATTCACTGTGATAGCGCGTTTGATTATTCGACTCACTCAATGCTAGTCCACCACTGCACTTCTGAGGATGTTTCTTGCTGCTTGGATGGTATCCGCACCTCGCTGGATACTCGTTCTCTGAGCACTCATTGCATTCGAATCAGAAAAACTGTGCGACACGAAGTCAGTGCTTGGTATGTTTTGTGAATCGAAACCGCCGCACGGTCCATGTTGACTTCGTCACCATGAAAGAATGTACAAAGTGGTGGAGATATGTGTAGTGTCCTCATCATCAAGCATTGAAGTTTAGAATATGATTCGCAAACATCCCGTTCCACGTTCAGCGAGGGCGTATCTCCCACCTGTGGCACGACTGTGGGGTAGAAGTTGTCGTAATCCACAGTAGATGGTGCAAAAACGGTGTAAGTTTCATCTGTACTGGCCATGTTTTCCGGGATATACATACAGCAGAGACAGATGCTTTACCAACACCCGGTCGGGGTGTTGGTGAGCACACGCTGCAAGACCAGTACTATGCTGTACAACAACTTCGGCGCCATGGTCAGTCGGCAGTCACAGAAAAGTCACGGATAGTCACGGGTGCCAAATGCAAACTCCGCTCGGCACCACTATGGTAGAGGCTTTGTTGTTGGTACTGCTTCATTCGGATTGGCATGGATATGTACTAGTGCAAGTCTTTTTGGCTGCCAATGTACTATGATCTTAGTACCAGCTCTGCTAGTCTCCCCAAGGCAGACCAAAGATTCGATGGAAGACAATCATTCCCTCTCCGACTATCACAGATTCAAGTCCGAACTCCATCGGCACAATCTCCAGCCTCCCCGTTTTCCAGCTTAGAATATCAGTGATCTTCGATTCTGGGACAACGCCAGAGAGACACTACTACGATGGACTCCCCCAGATCAATGTCTACAACGCATTCTGTGGACGGCGGGAGAAGGTGCGTGGACGTCTGCTGGTACAAACCTAGAGGCAAACTGCATACCCGAATCATCCTGTACCAAGTAGTGACCTCGAAGACAAACGAGCCGTTCTCTCGACGCCCAAATAGTCTGTAATACAAAAGTACGCACCCCGTCGGATGAATTTGTACTTCGCCTTGGTATCAATGCCAGTTGCTGGCGCATTTCCTGGTTTCAGTCTCGCTCTCTTATTCTCTTCGCTGATCGGCCTCGGCCGAGTCTGTCACTCCGTTGCCTTGCTAGAGTCGTGACAGACCTTTTCGCCGCCCTTCCCCAGTTTCGGGAAAATTTTACCTCACTCGACTTCTGGGGTTTTAATTTTACTTGAATCCCGCAATTTCCCTTGGCCTGACGGCGATCACGCATTGCTTACTGTGACAGTTTGTGACCAGCAAGTATGAGTGTGGGTAGTAAGTGACAGTAAGCAAAGGGAACTTCTTCGGCTCAGGCGTTGCACTGAGGCCCAGTTTGCAGGTTGCGCATTCTCCTTCCTGTTGATCATCTTCCGCCATGTATATTCCAATTTTCAACTTGCTCCAGTTTTCCCTGTCATCACTCACCCGGATCTTTGATTTCGCCCCCAGCGTGGACTCGTTTCACGGGACCTTCTGGCCAAGGTTCGGAATTCTGACACCATATCATGACAGGGCAAATGTCCCAGGGGTGCATCCAGAACTCCCTTCTGACTGTACTGTCAATCAAGTGATGTTGGTATGCCACTAGTTCTCATTTCATACACCCTCGTTCAAGATCTAAATGATCAAATCCTAGTTGCACCGTCATGGCTCCCGTGGTCCTACCGGGGAGCAATACTACATACAGAAACTTGTCGAGACCCTCGCCAATGCCACCCTCCCACCTCACTTACCAAAGAACTTACTGTTTTTGAAGGATGGCTATCAATCCGACCTGGTCCCAGAAAAGTTGACCATTATCGGGGGCAAGCAACTCTTCGATCACGGCGTGCAGTATGTACCTTGCCAATACATCCAAGTTCATACCCCTTACTGTTCTTGGTTCGAGGTTCGCATCGATGTACCCTACCTTAACCACAGATGTAATTCTCTCCACTGACATGGATAGGGTCGTCGATTCTGCTTATACCTTCTCGCTTGGTTATGGGAAACCTGTAGAAATTATAACCTTCGACGATATTCATTTGCCTGTGAATTGGGTATTGCCTTGGGAGGAATGCCCAAACTTCGACCCAGAGAGCGGCATGAAAGTAAGCCCAGGTTTAGTCCATGTTTCTGATCTTACATTATAGACAAATAGATCGTCAACGAGTGGGTGAACAAGTACATCCCTCCTATCACCAAGCGCCTGAATAACCTCCTGCCTGGCGTTGGCCTATCCAACCATGACGTTATTGGGGCATTGTATGCATGCACGTACGACCTCGCGGCTCACGGCGTGTCCCCATGGTGTGGAGTATTTCTACCCAATGAGCTGAGGGGCCTCGAGTATGTTCAAGATCAGGTTTGTCAAGTGTCATACTGACCTCCTCAGATACCAATTTGATCTCTTGATGGATAGCATGTCTGGGCACATATCGATGTACGACATAGGACCTGTTGTTGGCAGTGTATATATCAACCAACTGATAGGACGGTTAGTCCATATATTCATTGTGGAGACCTTACAAGAGTTTGCATTCTAGCTTCACGAACATCACTGGCGAAGCTGAAGAGCTGTACCTCGAATTCGGACATACTTTATCAATCCTGGTTGCCATGGCTGCTATGAACTTGAACAAGTAGGTTTATGTACATTTGTGGAGTTGCTTTTCTGAAAGCAATCCTGTTCCAGAGACAAAGAATCACTTTCCTCTGACCAAATCCGTTTCCCCCGAAAATTTCGGACTTCCAATCAGACCCCATTCGGTGCGTGGATGATCTGGGAAAGGTTCTCTTGCAGGCAATCGTGAGAGATAAATTTAGACTGAATTTTCAATATCATTGACTGGAAGAATATTTTAGTTTCGATGGCCCTCAAATTCGCTTGTTGCTGAACTCGGCCACATACCCGTTGACCATATGTCAAAAGTCGTTCAAGGATAAGAAATATGGAACTTGCTCACTGGATGAATTTGTGAAGGCGAATACCTTCAGTACGAACATCCACTTCAAAGATGCGACTTGGAATGCTTTTTGTGGTGAGGATGAATGATGCATTGATTGGTCTTGCTGTACACTACAACTCCAACTGTCAATGGTTTCCTGTTATATGTGTTTGTACTCTGTGTCTGTTGGTAGTAGTTTGGTATGTAATCTTGCATTGAACTTGTGTAAAAGTTGGTTTTATTTCTTTTTTTGTTCATATAATAGTCACATGTTCAAGTTGCCTGCAAAGGTCGGTAAGCGGATTCTCCAAGCCATACATACCACTAGTGCTGTTGGCAGGAGTCTGCCATTTTGCCAGCAACTGCCTTCTGGGTTTGGCAAAAGTTGGCAGAATAAAGTGTCAGATTGATGTTGGAATAACATATACTATGTACACTCTGAGTCATATGTGCCAGCAAATGGTTGAGTCTGAGGCCCAAGGCTTCAACATTGGCACAGAAGGGCCCCCTGCCTTCACAGATCATGGCCAAAAATTTCTGACATTCATCAGCAAAACAGCACTTTTCCCACCCCAAGTTTTGACATGTCACATGAGTAATTCAGTTTCTACACTCAAACCCGGTATGCAAAAGGCTTATTTTGGATACAAAGAAGGTTCAGTGAAATTTTTAGGTAAGGTTTATAGGCCAGTTTTTTTGTCCATTTTCTGTACAGCTCTGTATCACTGGGTACCTTTCTGTGATTTTCTGTAATCAGCTGTACAGACTCTACAGACAAAAGGGTTGTTTTGCTGATAAGTTTGGAAAGGTCAACAAGTCCAAATGCTGGTACTAGTATGACTCGAATTGCAGTGAAAATGGAATGAAAGTTCCCACATCAAGGGTTGTGACAATGACATCTCACTGACCCAGTTATTGACATTGATCATCCTAACTCTGAGGACAGCACAAGAGCTCTTGATGGAAGTTTGTATGCTTGGAAGGAGCTTGATCAAATGGATAATGGGCTGGCTCCAAGAGGATTCATGGATGAGGTCACAGGACTGGAGAAATCATCTTCCAAAGGCATGACAAGTTGCATCAGCTTGTTGATGCTTTTCAGGGAGTCTTTAGGTCAGATTTTGTTACTACCAATTAGACATGAGTCATGATATTGTTAAGATAATGAATGCACCGATACAAGTGATACAGCCAAGAGCATGAGAGATATAGCTGCCAGGCAAGCTTAGCAGCCGCTAGTGTAGATTCGGTGCAACAAAATGCGGTAACTACTGGCAACTCCTGTTGCATCATTCGCAGTGATGAGAATGTTGCAACAGGAGCTGCAACATATTGCACAGGGCACTGGCTTCTGTTGCAAGACGTTGCAACACACCTTGCAGCGATACAAAGTGTGTTGCAACATGTTGCAACATTACCAAGACCGTTGCAATGCAATGTTGCAAAGTGTTTCATGCCGTTGCAACGCAACTTTGCAAAATGTTGCAAGCTGCAACATGACTTCGCAAAAAGTTGCAACATTACCCACACCGTTGCGACGCAACTTTGCAAAATGTTGCAACATAATGTGTCCAAGCCGTTGCAACACCACCGAAACTGTTGCAAGAACAAACCATCTTACAATGTTGCAATAATTATTCAGCTGGCACAAACATGGATATGAATTCAATATATAGTATAGCATACATGGACAATAATAAACTAGCTAGTGCGAAGGGGGCGAGAGTCAAACAGCGGAAGTGGACGTTCTTTTCCTAGTGCAATCATCAAATCATACACCTTCTGGATCGAATTGCATCACTTACCTCTTTTTGGGCGGGCCATCATTGACTGCGGGCACAGAAGAACACTTCTCTGTCAGCCTCTTCCCCTTCCGCACCAGTAAATTGTTTTCTTTACCCACATCGCCAATCATGTTGTCTCGCTGGGCACGCAAAGACGGAATTGGTTTGCGTTTAGAGTGACCTAGGGTGGGACCTCCGGCCTCCCCGCAATCTGATGGCGGAACACTAGTGTCAGATGGGGCAGGAGGTAACACAGGGAGCGGGGTTGCAGGAGGATATGTGGGCGTGGTGTGTGCCTGGATGTAGGACTCGTACTGCCCAGCCATAGAAGAACAGTCTAGAGATGATTCTACATTACTGGTGACCGCAGCCGGATAGTTAGTGATGTCGCTGGTTGTCAGGCTAGACGCAAGAAGGGGATCTAATGCCAGATTACTGAAATCCCACTGGGAGGGAAATGCCACAGTGGTCATGTTAGCCATGCTCCCCAATCCTGGGTCTAAGGCGAGAAATTGGTCATAGAAGTCAGACTGGACACCTGTGATATGCAGTGAGCTGGATGATGCGACACGTCGAGGCGTTACAATAGTTGACTGACCGGGGATCATAGTCTCTTTTGCAACATTAGGGAATGTGGTCGCATCCAGTGAGCCAAACGTTGCAAGTCATGGAGGTGTTGCAAC
>Ga0307518_10002416_pt1 | contig 13624 bp, 8 predicted proteins | sample 25_EM_MG_FD_203889 | JGI IMG/M metagenome (GOLD analysis project Ga0307518, IMG submission 203889) | Populus trichocarpa ectomycorrhiza microbial communities from riparian zone in the Pacific Northwest, United States - 25_EM | ecosystem: Host-associated > Plants > Roots > Unclassified | place...
TTTTATATTCATTGAAATTGATTAAGTCTTGAATTAATGGATCTTTAATTGGGCTATTTTTGAAAGGGCTTGATTGAATGAGTTTTTAGTTTATAATGATTTTTTTTATTTGATTAGGTTTGGTTTCGTTCGATTTGGTTTAGTTTGGTCTTAAAATTTAGTTTTTATAATTTGAAATTAAATCAAATCATTTTTTTAATCTTCTAACTGAATTTATTCAACAAATTTGAAAAACCATTTGGTTCTATTAATTGTTTTAGGATAATTTTTATAGATATTTTGAATAATTTGATTAATTTGTTCACCTCTAAAAATTATTTAGGTACTAATTATGCATGGTTATAAGACTCAGGCAGATACATAATCATCTTAAGACTTGTTTCATAGGTTGGTGGATCTGGATTTTTTTTTTATTGTTATTTTTGTTTAAAACCATTGTTTTGGACAAATTATTGAAAAGAAATTGAAAAGTTTACGTTGAATTACAATACTTCTTTTTATTAAGTTTCACTGGAGTTTAACTAGATTAATTTTTCAAGTCATTTAATATCAAACTTGTCATGAGTCAGGTCTAGGTCACATGTCAACTTGTCGAGCTAGTTTTGATTATAATTTTGAAACCCGGCCCGATAGGTTAACCCAGAACCCGGTCGACTCGGGGCTGGAACGGGGCCAAGTTTAAGAAAAAAATAGGGAAAGGCAAAACCCGGGGCGACCCGGCTAACCCGGCGACCCGGCAATACCCAGTCAAAAACTCAGTTTCAACTCGTTGACTTTTGTTTTTTTTACTAAAACGGCATTTTGATTTTTTTTTAAATTGACCCGGTCAAAACCCGGAACCCGGATCTTGGACCGGGCCGGGTTTAAAAACTATGGTTTTGATACTAAGAAAATGATTGAGAATGTGGTTAATAATGCTTTTTCAAAAATTTTGATTTTTTTAATTTAAAATTATTTTTTTTTATTGTTTTAATGTGTTAATATAAAAAAAATTAAAATAAAAAATTATTATTTAGATATATTTTTTATTTAAAAATACTTTAAAAAATAATCAAAACAAAAAATACATATGAAAACTAAATAAGCATTAAATTATGCATCTTTTCTTTCTTTCTTGAGCACGTAGTCGAAAAAGTTGTTGCTTGTTCCTTTCCTTGGTAAAGGGAGAAAAAGGTACATTTGAAAGAAGTTTCCAAGTGGGAGACGTCATTGCTGCATGAAAGCAAAGGAAAAATTCAGTCATGGAGTCCCAAGTTGGTAGAGAATCTGCTAAATTGATGTGTACTTGTGGAATCTGGTATCAAATTCCTTGTACAAAACTAGAATGGAAATCAATTCTAGAATACTAATGATTCTATGATCTACAAGGTGGACCAACCAAAGTAAAAATCATGCTAACGGGAGCATAACCATCAACTCAAAAGAAAGGAAAGAATCCTGGAAGCTGGAAGCTGGAAGCTTAAGCAAGCTGAGGATATTCTGCAGTTTTGTTGCTTATTCTGATATACTGGTCTAAAAATCTGAAAGTGGATTTTTTTTTAATACAATTAATTCCCTTACTTCTTACTGTCAATTCCATTTTTAGTTACTCGGTTTGACTGGTATAAAAGAATTCTCATGCCCCTTTCATTTCATGGTCCAAGTGGTTTCCTAGTTCCTGCTCCATAACAGATACGATGCATTACCCAATTCTGTCAACCCACTAACGAAAACTTTGTTCCAGGTGCTTCTGTCATAATGATTCCTTCCCACAGTTTTCTTGAATACTCTTGAAATGCTTCACAAAGGGTTGAGAATTCGTCCCCATCTTAATGTGTCATGCTTCGCAAAACTTTGATTTTGGTTTTTTATAAAAGAATGGTTATATTCTTTATGTGTTTTAAATTTTTTGATGGAAAAATTCATTTTCAATAAATTAACACATTTTTTTAATTTTTTATTCCGAAAAGAAAAAGAAACATTGTTTCGGTTACTTAACACGCTCTTAATGATTCAAGCTTGAAGGAAAAAAAATTATAATAAAAATATTTCTGGAGTTAATTTTCATATATATAATTTTAATATGATGATAAACAAGGCACAGGTATCCCATCCACATCTAGATTGGCGCGTTATGAAATGTTTTTTTATCCCTTTGTCTTCTTTAAGATTTAATTAATTACTTAACATAACATGGACTCTTTAATTTTACGTTTTAAAAATATTTTTTTAAAAAATTATTTTTTTATTTACTTTAAATTAATAATTTTTTATATTTTTAGATTATTTTAATGTGTTGATATCAAAAATAAATTTTTAAAAAATAAAAAAAAAATATTATTTTAATACATTTCTTAATAAAAAACACTTTAAAAAATAACCACAAACACACTTACAAACTCATTAACTTTCACAGCTCCTCACCCTCGTAGCCAGGGCGTCGTAGATTATAATTTTTCCTTCATCTTGTTTGGTGTATCACCCATTTGTTGCCTATTCTATTTGATCAGTAACTTTCTTTTAAAAAACACAATATAAGCCCATGTTGAAATATTTTTTATTTATTTTTATATAAGTTACTAAAAAAAAATTACTTGCTTCTAATAGTCAAGTTCGGTTGTCTGTCCTTATACTTTGGAAGGAATTTAAAAGGCTCCTAATAGGGTAGAATGAATATAATTAAAATTCCATGATTTTGTGAAGCTCACCACTGAAGCTAATCTGTTTCTTTTTACACAACATAACGCTCACAAAAATCTAACTGAAATATACTTTGACCATAACAATTATTTTTAATTAAATATACTCATTCTTTTCTCAATTATATACCATAATCTCATATGCCATAACTTGATTACATTTGAATATAAAAAGAAAGACGAGAAAAGCACAACTACAATCAATATAATAGACGAGTGCATGTGCATCTTCTCGATCTCACAACTCCACTTTTAGTAGAGAACTTGTAACCCTTTCTTATCAAAAACAGGAACGTATCTAAGTGTCCTCACTGTTTAACTTGTCTCAATTCTAGAAATCTTGAAATAGAGTGACCACCTAGTGAGAAAAAAAACCTCTACTAATAGACTAATATGTTGAGAACCGACTTTTATTAGAAGTAATGTGAAATGAACAATATTATAGTGTATATGTCTTGTTGTGAATTGCAGTTGGTTATATGTGACACTGATTTTGTTCATGCAAAATATATTTATAATTAATAAAGGTTTTTTTTATCTTTAATGGTCATTTATTATTTATTAATAAAGCTAATGTTTTATTAATGAATTTAAGGTAAAGATAAAGTCATCAGGACAAAAATATTTTATAAAGAAAATTATAAAGTTGTTATAATTTTGAGATTCATATTGTATTAAAACAATGTTCCTAAATGTTCCTGGTCAATACACCATAAAAACTAAAAATTAATTTGAGTTGTTGAGACTATTACATATTATATTTTTTTTCTTTATGAAAGGAAGAATGTGTTCTCATAATCTAATGTATTAGGGATACCTAGAACTAATGTCTTGTTAGATGACATGTACACTAAACTAATCTGCATAAGAATTCCATATGGAGAGATCACATGTGTCTATGAAAAGGCTCACGTGAAAGTTGTATAAGTGATCTTCAAATTTAAGATCACTAAGTTATCTTATAGAGGAAATGTTATTCTATAATCATGATTATATATTATCCTCATCAAAGGTAACAAATGAGCGGACATTGAGTATAACATGAGCTATATGAAGGTATTTGAGTGATCAAAAGAGGATTCATCGTTCTTGTTGCAGTTGACATCATGGAAAGCCTTAAAAAAAAAAGCTTGTTTTATGTTTAGAAAATGGGGTAAATATAAAAGAAGATGTCACCACCTAGTATTATGGTCATAAGAAAATCCTAATTGGCCAACAGAGAACATAGATCTACGGTAAGGGATTGGTTATCCTAGAGGGAAGATACTATCATCATAAAGCATTCTACCTAAGGTAAGCTGTAACGACCTGGCTTTTTCAAGGCCAAAATCACTAGAATTTTTTTTTAAATCGTTCGGTTTCTGGATTTTTTCACCATATCATTCTTCAGATTTATCATTGCATTCTATTCATTAACAAGACACAATCTATGTAGGATAACATTATATTATATTGTTGACATTCCCATAGAACGAAATCTCAATACACGTGCCCATAATATTATATTTCCATACTTATAGGTTTGCAATACATCATATCGACATACTCATAAATTCACATTCTTGTTCTAATCCCGTTATCATCACGATTTCATACAAGAGTGTCGAACAACAAGTTACACAACTAGTACTTTTGTTATCCTGACCTCATGTAATTTCATAACATGACATCCTCATTAGATGAATACCTCATACATTTATACACATCATATCAACTTGTTCGTACATTAACAACATTCGTATTCCATTTTAATTTTTCATTACTAGTCTTTACAAAAGGGGTCAAACGACTAATTGAGTGATTAACATGTCCGTTCATACAGAACTCATATCACCCATAACATGCGAATATATAGTTCTTTTCAAAATGTGTGAACCGCGAAACGAATTTCCTTACACACCATGTTGGTATGATGAACCTGTTACAACACAAGGTAATTTCAAGCATTATAGGCAATTTAAGAAAACATAATAAAGCAATATTAACGTTACATTTCATTCATGGATCAAAAGAGCGTAATTCTTTCATTTCTCCTTACTTATGTAAATACCACCGTTAATAATTCATCAATTACCAAGGCTAATTACAATACTCAAACCTGATCATTCATCTTGAATACCGTTAGCCGAACTAATATTATTCTTTGTTCAAAGCATATCAATCATAGTTCTTTCATATACTTAGTATATACAAAACGTAGTATACATGAATGCATCAGTTCTTAAAACTAACTCCTAACTCTCAAATCCGACTATCCTCTTAGGATGCCATTAGTCGAAGCCAATCGTTTATTCATCCTGGTCATCCACTTACGATGCTATTTGTCGAAGCTAGTCATTTACTTTTCCTAGTCATCCAATTAGGGTGCCATTAGCCGAATCTAATCATTTTTTCATCCCGGTCATCCACTTAGACCTTGATAAGAATATTTACTAAGATGTGTCTCAAGAGTCAATAAAATTCCTCCTTACTTTGGCATCCTAATAACAGTTTTGTCAAATGGTTTTAATAATAGCAAAAACAGTTAGTAAGTTAGTTTTTTTTATGTCAACTACTACCCTCTCCCCCCAACCAAAACGAGACATTGTCCTCAATGTCCTAAGGTAGAAAGATAGAGTATAGAAGACATCACCTGAAATAGCGAACACTGACAAACCTGAAACACACTTAAACAAATATAAGAAATAACAAAACAAAATAAAATGCTATTAATAAAACCAAAGGACACAAGGTTTCACAAACGAAGGCTCAAATCCAATCTAAGCTTTTTATGGCTTTTCATAGTTGACCAATTTATGCGACGCATGGAGGGATCAAGTACATGGATTAAAGATTGTAGTTGGTCAATCAATTGCTCAGCAGTAGCAATATAGATTATGATTTGTTATGCCGAAGATGTTAGAAATTCCTGTTCCACAGCTTGATCAAGAAAAGACAACAAATTATCATAAAAACCATTAACATTTAACAAACCTATGGGTTTATGATGAATATGCAGTTGGGCCCATGGGGAAATATGAAAGATCTCTTCCAATGTGTCCAGACCACCTTGAAAGGCAATAAAGGCGTCAGACATTGTGGAGACCTGTAGCTCCTCTCTAATTATTTTTCCAATGATGTCCCCTTTTGCTAAAGCTTTGGGGACGACCCCCAAAACTTGACTGCCTCCTAAAAATGCAGCCAATTTCTGAATTGGCAGCGGAAATGTTTTGGTTGCCGATGTCTGAATCGGCAGCAGCACAGTGGGCTGCCGATTTCTGAATCCGCAGCGGCGCAATTTTGTTGTCGATTTCTGAATCGGCAGCGGCAAAGTTTTTGGCTGCCGATTTCTGAATCGGCAGCGCCGCAGTTTTTTATTGTCAATTTCTGAATCGGCAACGACAGTGTAAGATCTAACAAAAATTAGAATTGGACCAGCCTATCCTAGGGCAGAATGGGAATAGAAACCAGCCCAAGATAACCTTAAAAATGGGGGGTAAGGACAGCTGACACGACCAAAATATTGATGTCTTCTCCCAAGTGTAGGAGTGTAGGAGTAATAAATAACCTGACAAGACCGGGATCGAACCAAATGGAGGTTAACTATATAAATTATAAATAATAATAATAACCATGATGATGGTGGTGGTGGTGGTGGTGGTGGTGGTGGTGGTGAGTTAAATAGGACTTTGAGTTGTAAGATTAATGCGAAGATTAAACAATGATAAAAACAGTTGTCAAGACTAGAGGATCCACTAATGGTATTTCAAATAAGTATAATATAAACTTTTTTTATTACTCAACTGGAAACCACACATAAAGGAGGTTCCAATCAGATGATTTGTCATTAATAGCTCATTATAAATTATTAACATGATCATATTAATTATCTTATTTAAGTAACACCAAACTTTTAAATATTCTCAGGAATTCATGATGCTAACTTATGTTAACAACAAATCAAGTTCCTTTCATAGCACAGGTGTAGGTTATACCATACGGTTGGCTATGAAAGTGCCAAGCATTTGTTGTACCAAGTGTTATACAACACAAATTTAGATTAACCATTTAACAAGCAAGGTATTAAGAATTAATAAGATAAAAATGTAATGACATGTTAATAGCAAGTTGTTTAGGATATAATCATTGAAGTCCATATTGAGTTTATATTATACTTATCATAACACCATTAGTGAAACCTTTTCACCTTGACATAATAAACTTAGCTAAACATAATGAAGAAGAGAAACATAAATAAACAAGAGGAGAACATGATTATATAAGTATAGTAAAGGAAATAAAAGGCATAAACAAGAGAAGAACATGATTATATAAGTATAGTAAAGGAAATAAAAGGCATAAACAAGAGATTAATGAAAGCAAAACTTAAGCATTACAAAAATATAAAGAAAGAGAGCAAGAACATGATCTTGATCTGAAAACCAAGATGCCTAAATGCATGGAAAATACCTTCTTTTATAGGCCAAAATTCGGAACTATTGATTTGATGACTAATTATTGAGTGGGTGGCCACCTCTTGACTTGGTAACAATCCTTATCTTTTTGTCTGCAGAAAACATCATTGCTAACATCAGAATTTGAAAAGATAATCTTCATGAACATTCTGGGATATTGTCTTAGCTTTCCAACAAAATAAGAATCGGTACATTTGGACTTCTAGAACTCAAGATATGGGCTAAACACTGAACAGTGTCTGGGCTGCAGGACAGATTCCGACTTCTCCGTTGTTGCTACCATTTGAACTTGAAAATGGCACTTTTGAATCTTGGACTCTTCATGAAAGTTTTAGGCCTACGTATTAGCTTTCCATATACATAAACCAGACCTAAATCCAAGTTCTACAACTCTAGTTATGATCCAATAACCGAATGATGTTCCAGTTTGGACTGAACCAACATCTCTTTTCTAAGCTTAGCCCTCTCTTTGTCTTCTCAATTTCAGTAGTTAAATTCATCAATCAATCCTTTGATTTATATGATAGGCCTGCATTTAAAATGAACATTTACCATAAATTAAAGGTATCTTATGTTATCAGACTTGTTATTATAAAACATGCTCTAGTTAAGGAGTTATTGATACTTCAAGTGCAAAATGAGGATATAAAACCTTGATAAAAATGCACTTTTAAGTACTAATCAACAACCTTGGTCCCAAACACCCCAGCACACTTTGGGGGCTATAAATACAAGGAGAGAGAAAGGGTGGCTTCCCACTCTTCCCAAAACGAGCTGCATGCTTTTGCCCCCTTCCCTCTTCCCAAAATGAGCTGCATGTTCTTGCCTCCTTCCCATTTCCTAAAATGAGCCGCATGCTCTTGTTCTTTCCTCTTTCCCAAAGATAGCTCAACAACTCTATTGCATGTGCCTTAGGCATGAGAGAGAGAAGGGAGAGCTTGACAGGAGGCCGGACAGCTGCAAACATGAAGGGAGTAGAGGGCTAAAATCGGTGGGAACTGATAGGAGGACGAGAAAACCGAAAGAGAGGAAGAGGAAGAAGCAAATCGGGAGCAGAAGGGGAGAAATGCTGTCAAACCTGTCCCAAAAATACTAAATCCGTGAGTTATGAACCATGTCTTTCTCCACCTATTCTTAAGGCCTTGAAACCGAAAGGAAGAAGAAAACTATAGATGCATGGCCTAGAAACTTTACTCCAACTGTTATGGAAAGAACTAAACTAAAAGGAGGGACAAAAAACGGGGTAGAATGGGGGATATAATTCCAGAATATTTAACAAAAGAAATATTGCAAATTTGAATACACAAACTTGGAAAGTTGGTCGGCCATGGTGAGGGCTGAACAAAATAGGGATTAAAGGAATAAAATGCATAGATGACAACCTTATAAGAGATGTTAGATCATGCAAAGACCAAAATAGAATTATACTTGTCTTAATTGTGTGATTCAGCATGTTTGGTTGATGTAGTTATATGAAAATATGTTGATAATAAATATTGAAGAAACAAGCTGCAGCTGAAACGAAAATTGCCCCTTGACAATGCATTGATTTTATTGTGTGATGAATGGATTTATATAACTTGAGCTGGTAGTTAGAAGAACCTAAATCAAATATGCATGTTGAGATTTGATGGTGCAGTGTTCATGCTTTTATGATACAAATTGGAGTATGATTATTGTCGTTATGTGTACAAGTTTCGGCTAGGAAGTGTTACAAAGGAGAAAAGCCTAGCGTAAGCTTTACGCTTGGGCAAAGGGAAGAAGTCGAATCAGAAACGATTCTGTCGCTGCAGCCGATTTATGAATCGGCAGCGACAGAGGTTGCGTTGAGGATTCCTGAGTCAGCAGCGACTCAGTTCTCGTCAACAATTTATGTGTCAGCAGCGAGTCAGTCTCACTGCTGAATTGTTGTATCTGGAGTGAATTAGTTTTCGCTGCTGAATTCTGGTGTCTACGGCGAATCAGTGTTCACTGCCGAATTATGTTGTCCACGACGAATCTGCTTTCGTTGCTGAATTGTGTTGTCTGCAGCGAATCAGGTGTTCACTGTCGAATTATGTTATCCGTAGTGAATAAGCTTTTTGCTGCCAAATTGTGTTGTCCGCAGCGAATCAGGTTTTGGCTGTTGAATTTGTGTTGTTCGCAGCGAATCAGGTTTTCGCTGCCGAATTTGTGTTGTCTGCAGCGAATCAGGTGTTCATTGCTGAATTATGTTGTCTGCAGCGAATCAGGTTTTCGCTGCCAAATTTGTGTTGTCCACAGCGAATCAGGTGTTCGCTGCCGAATAGTGTATTTTGCAGCGAATCAGGTTTTCGCTGCTGAATTTGTGTTGTCCGCAGCAGATCAGCTTTTCACCGTAGAATTGTGTTGTCTGCAGCGAATCAGGTGTTTCCTGTCGAATAATGTATTTCACAGCGAATCAGCTTTTCGTTGCAGAATTGTGTTGTCCGCAACGAATCAGGTGTTCGCTGCTGAATTGTGTATTTCGCAGCGAATCAGGTGTTCGCTGCCCAATTATGTTGTCCGCAGCGAATCAGGTGTTCGCTGCCGAATTATGTTCTCCGTAGCGAATCAGGTTTTCACTGCCGAATTTGTGTTGTCCGCAGCGAATCAGCTTTTTGCTATCAAATTGTGTTGTCCATAGTGAACCCGGTTTTCACTGCCAAATTATGTTGACGGCAGCGAATCAGGTTTCGCTGCCGAAGTTGTGTTGTCTGTTGCGAATCTGCGTTTGCTGTCAAAGTTGTGTTTTCTGCAGCAAAAGTGTGATTCGCTGTCGAAATCGAGTTGTCTGCATCGAATTAGCATTCGCTGCAGCGAAGTAGCATTTGCTGCCAAAATTATGGTGCCTGCAGCGAAACATTTTTTGTTGCCGAATTATGCGGCCGGCAGCGAACCAATTTTCGTTGCTGAAGTGTGTAACTTGCAGTGAACCAGTTTTCGCTGCCGAACTATACGGCCTGCAGCGAATCAGTTTTCGCTGCTTAATTGTGTGGCCAGCAGCAAATTAGTTTCGCTACTGATTTTCTACAATAGACCCCCAGGCATAAATGACTTAAATGCTTGTAACAATTTCATTGTATGATGGTGTAAAATGTGGAACACTTGAATGTAAACATATAGACTCTTAAAATAAGTATGGTGATGAATGTGATTTAAAAATGCAAATGTATTGATTTGTGACCATTGATGTCTTAAGTGGTGTGGTCGGGATCAGATAATCGCCAGTACAAGGACAACCCACAAGTGGAGCAGGTAGGTAGTTTCCACCTTTTTCTCGTATGATGTTTATGTTTTGAAATGATTTACTTATGATGATATTTTATTAAATCATTGTTGAATGATGAAACGACAATGAAGTGTGTGATTGAATTCGTAATGATTGTCGAATCGACTAAGAAATGTCAATTGAGTTCTGGTTGAATGTTGAAACAATGACGAAAATGTTATTGTTCTAAAATGACCTGTTTGAGGTGGATATATTATTGTGTTGCGATGAATATTAAACCGACTATGAGATGTTGATTGGGCTATTATGAATTTGTGCTGCTGATGAAGGGTACTATGAGTATTACGAAGGATTTTATGTTGTATTTTATTGAATGTAATTGTGACAAATGGTAGATGAGTATGACAAAGGATTTTCAGTTGTATTTTATTGAATGTAATTGTGACAAATGGTAGTATGAGTATTACGAAGGATTTACTGTTGTATTTTATTGAATATAATTGTGACAATGGGTTGTATGAGTAATTACGAAGGATCTACGATTGTATTTTATTAAGTGTAATCATGATGAATGATTGTATGAGTATTACGAAGGATCTACCGTTTTATTATATTGAATGTAATTGTGACGAATGGTTGTATGAGTATTACGAAAGATCTACCATTATATTATACTAAATGTTAATTAACATGAATGGTTGTACGAGGATTATGAGGGATCTATTATTGTATTGTATTGAACATTAAGTGTCATGAATGGTTGGATGAGTAATACGAAGGATGTATTGTTGTGTTACTGAATGTTAAACTGTTATGGAATGTTTGCTTGTGTATTACAAATGATTTATTATTATGTTTACTGAAATGTTAAACTATTTTGGAATGCCTATATGAGTACCACGAAAGGTCTGCCATTATGTTGCAGTGACTATCAAATTGTGATAAACCGTTTGAATCAGCAATTCAAGGGATATTACCATGTTATAGTGATTTCATAAGACGCCTATGGAACATTTGATTGGTTGATGATTAGCTTTGGCTAATGACATCCTAAGCGGATGACCAGGATGAACAAATGATTAGCTTTGGCTAATGGCATCCGAATGGATGACCGGGACATGTGATTGATTAGCTTCGACTAGTGCATCTAAATGGATGACCGAGACAAATGATTGATCAGCTTCGGCTAATGGCATCAGAATAGATGACTGGGACAAATGATGATTAGTTTCGGCTAATGACATCCTAAGCGGATGACCAGGATGAACAAATGATTAGCTTTGGCTAATGGCATCCGAATAGATGACCGGAACAGATGATTGATTAGCTTCGGCTAATGGCATCTGAATGGATGACCGGGAAACATGATAGATTAGCTTCGGCTAATGGCATCCTAAGTGGATGACCAGGATGAATAAATGACTAGCTTCGGCTAATAACATTCTAAATGGATGACTGGGATGAACAAATGATTAGCTACAACTAATGGCGTCCAAAGTGGATGCCTGGGGTGAACAAATGATTAGCTATGGCTAATGGCGTCCAAAGTGGATGATCAAGATGAATAAATGAGTAACCTCGGTTAATGACACCCTAACTGGATGACCAGGATGAATAAACGACTAGCTTCGGCTAATAACATCCTAAGTGGATGACCAGGATGAATAAATGATTGACTTTGGCTAAGGTCATCCTAAGAGGATAGTCGAATTTGAGAGTTATGAGTTAGTTTGAAGAATTGATGCATTCATGTAAACTATGTTTTGTAAATACCAAGTATATGAAAGAACTACGATTGTTGTGCTTTAGCAAAGAATAATGTTAGTTTGGCTAACGATATTTGAGATGAATGATCGGGTTTGAGTATTGTAATTAGCCTCGGTAATTGATGAATTATTAATGATGGTATTTACATAAGTAAGGAGAAATGAAAGAATTATGCTCTTTTGATTCATGAATGAAATGCAACGTTAATATTCTTTACTATGTTTCTTTTAAATTGCCTATAATGCTGGAAATTATCTTGTGCTATAACAGGGACATCATACCAACATGGCGTATGAGAAAATCCGTTTCATGTCTCACACATTTTGAAAAAGAACCATATATTCACGTGTTATAGGTGATATGAGTTCTGCATGAACGAACGTGTTAATCACTCAATTAGTCGCCCGACCCCTTTTGTAAAGACTAGTAATGAAAAGTTGAAATGGAACACGGATGTGAATGTACGAACAAGTTGATATGATGTGTATGAATATATATATGAGGCATTCATCTAATGAGAATGTCGTGTTGTGAATTTACATGAGGTTAGGATAACGAAAGTACTAGTTGTGTAACTTGTTGTTCGATACTCTTGTATGAACTCGTGATGATAACGACATTAGAACAAGAATGTGAATTTATTGGTATGTCGATATGATGTAATGTAAACTTATGAGTATGAAAATATAATATTATGGACACGTGTATTGAGAATCTATTCTATGAGAATGTTGATTTATGTTATCCTACATAGATTGTGCCTTGTTAATGAACAGAATGCAATGATAAACCTGAAGAATGATATGGTGAAAAACACCCAGAAACCGGATGATACAAAAAAATAATTCCAGTGATTTTGACCTCGAAAAAGCCTGGTCGTTACAGCTCCTGATTAGGAAGACCTCACCGGCCTATTCACCATGATGGATTGTTGGTAACTTTGACTTGGCTGCCGCATACTCTGTGCTTGCCCAATGTTTTTGCTAGGGCATTCCTTCTTATAATGGCCTCTTTCACCGCAGTAATGACATCCTTGCCCCAAATACTGATATTTTCTCCATCTATGACCCTCTCCTCTGGATATAAAACATCGTCCTGGTGAAACAAAGCAGTCTCCCGGATGCTTTTGTTCGCACTTCACACGGTGAGGATAATGCACATTCTTCTGATCACTAGTCCTCCCTGAAGGGTTTGCTCTTGAGTGAGTCTCTCCACCCATTACTCTTTCACTTGACTGTTGGTGAAATAGTACCACTATTGTTCCTTTCTTCTTGGATACCTCAAACATTCCATTTTTTCCCTTCTTCGAAAGCAGCGGTCTACTGGTAAAATCATCCCTGTCTCTTTTTTTACTCGTTTTGGGATGCCCTGATGCAACCATATTATTCGATAGTTTCACCCACATTTAACTAATGATTTGCCTATGTTATATCTATAAAATACCTTGAAATTCTTTGTTTTATGTTTTGAAGGTACTTTTGGATGAAAGATGCAAA
>Ga0307518_10002418_pt1 | contig 13618 bp, 13 predicted proteins | sample 25_EM_MG_FD_203889 | JGI IMG/M metagenome (GOLD analysis project Ga0307518, IMG submission 203889) | Populus trichocarpa ectomycorrhiza microbial communities from riparian zone in the Pacific Northwest, United States - 25_EM | ecosystem: Host-associated > Plants > Roots > Unclassified | place...
CGACCGCCTGGTGGAGCACGACCCGGGTGTCACCGCGCGCTGGGGCTGGACGCCGGCGGGGCGCACGCCGACCTCGCCCACCGAGGTCCGCTACAAGAACGTGCCGCTCGAACGCAACCCCGAGATCGGCTCGATTCCGTTGGTACGGCGGGAAAATCCGGCTGTCAACGAGGTGCTCGCGGACAGCGTCACGGGTGACGAGCACACGCCGTGGGCGGTGCGCTCGGGGAACTTCACCTATGTCGCGGAGGCGCCGTTCTCCTACGTCAACGAGGGGGACCGGTACCTCGCCGCCGCCGACATCCTGCTCGGCACGCTCGCGCCGAAGACCGCGGAACGGCACCGCGCGCTCGTGCGGATCGAGGACATCGGCCCGCGCACCGACCCGGACCAGATCCGCCGGATCGCCGATCTCCTCGGCGGGCAAGGGATTCCGTTCTCGCTCGCGGTCTACCCGTACTACGCGGATCCGCACGGCGTCGCCAACGGCGGCAGGCCGACGTTCGCGCGGCTCGTGGACAGCCCGGCCTTGGTCGACGCGCTGCACCACGCGATCCGGCGCGGCGCGACGTTGATCATGCACGGCTACAGCCACCAGTTCGAGGAACTGGCGAACCCCTACGGCGGGGCGAGCGCGGCGGATTACGAGTTCTACACGGCGATCGTCGACAAGAACAACCACGTCGTGGAGACCGGCCCGGTCCCCGGCGATTCCGCGGAATGGTTCCGCGGGCGGATCGCCACCGGGCTCGGCGAGTTCCGCCGGGTCGGGCTGCCCGAGCCGGAGGTGTTCGAGTTCCCGCATTACGGTGGTTCCGCGGTGGACTACAAGGAGGTCAGTTCCCATTTCGCGGCGCGCTACGACCAGGGCAGCTATTTCGCGGGTTACTGCCCGCGCGGTGCCTGCGGCTCCACCTCGACAGTGTCCTATCAGAACAAGTACGGCCAGTACTTTCCTTACCCGGTAAGGGATGTGTATGGCGCGGTGGTGATCCCCGAGAACCTGGACCACGTCGCGCCGGAGCCGTTCAACCAGCATCCGGCCCGGCTGCCCGCCGAACTGATCGCCGACGGCGCGAAGTCCAAAGTGGTCCGCGACAACGTGGCCAGCTTCTTCTTCCACCCGTTCCTGCCGCTGGAACACCTGAACACGGTGGTGCTCGGGCTGCGGGCGCAAGGGTACGAGTTCACCACGGCCAGCGAGGTCGCGCGCGGCTGATCACCCCTGTCGTGTCCGCGGGCCCATTGCCGGGAGACGGTGATGGGCCCCCGGGTTCTTGTCGCCGAAAATCGGCGACGCCTCTGCCGTTCGTGAGCCCGGGAATTGTCGGTGGTGGGTCGTATGTTCGTGGGGTGGATACTCATTCCGCGCCTGTGGCGCTCTTGGAAAGCCTCACCGATCCCAAGGTGCTGGCCGCGGTGAACGATGCCGCGAATATGTTGGACGACAAGGATTCCGTCGCGTTGGCGCAAGCCGCGTCGGCCGGGATCGCGCGCCTGGAAGCGGTGCGGTTCCGGGCGCTGTCGCAGCTGAACCGGCACCGCGACGGCGCCCGCAGTGTCACGCAGGAGGTCGCGTTCGCGTTGTCCCTTGTGGACAATCACGCGGGTGCGATGGTCGCCGCGGCCGACGCGCTGACCACTCGTCTGCCTCGCACGTTGAATCCGATGGACGAGGGAAAGCTGGCCGGGTTCAGCGCGATGAAGGTCGCGACGGCGACCGTGTGGCTCTCCGATGAGGATGCTCGTGCGGTCGACGCGTTGCTGGAAGAGCGGATCGGGGACAAGAACCCGGATCAGGTCCGGAAAGCCGCCAACCATGCGGCGAACACGATCGATCCCGATGGCGCCGGTAAGCGGGCTGAGCGGCATCGCGACGGCCGTCGTCTCACGTTGCGGCACGGCGAGACCGGGGTCGCCTCCATCGAGGTCGAGGATGGGCCGGTGGAGAAGGTCGCCGCTGCTTATCAGCGGATCGATCGCGAGGCGAGGGCTCTCAAGACCAAGGAGGAACCCCGCACTCTCGACCAGTTGCGGGCGGATGTCGCCCTCGATCTGCTGCTCGGCGGCCAGAGCGGCACGAGTGAACGCAGCGAAGTGTTCCTGTACATGGATTTGTTCACTTATCTAGGGCTGAATGATGCTCCGGCGGAGCTGGCGGGGCATGGCACGATCCCCGCCACACTGGCCCGGCATATCGCCGCCGGTGAGAACACTGTGTTGCGGCGGATCATCACCGACCCGCTCTCCGGACAGGTTCTCGATCTCGGCCGCGATCGCTACCGGCCGACCGCGGGTCTCGCGGAGTTCGTGCGGGTGCGGGACCGAGAATGTCGAAGACCTGGCTGTCACCGACCCGCCCAAGCCTGCGACCTCGACCATTCGGTGCCCTGGCAACACGGCGGGCACACCGCCGACACCGACCTCATCGACCTCTGCCGCCGCGACCATCGGTTGAAGGACGAACCCGGCTGGATCTACCACCTCTCCTCTGACGGCACTCTGACGATCACCACACCCACCGGTCAGCGCTACGACAGCGCTCCTCCGCCGCTTCACGGACCCCGCGCGGCAATCGACGAACCGCCACCGTTCTGAGCCGTCGCCGAAATGCGGCGACCGCGGTCACGCGCGGCACCCGCCCCGTTCAGGCCTCGGTGACGAAGATCCGGACCAGACTCCCGTCCCCCCACACCAGACCGAGCCGATGCCCGGCGAAGTCGTAGACGGCCGTGGCTTCGCCGTTCGCGCGGTTCACCCAGCTGTTCTGCGGAACGGCCCCATGCGCCCGCACGTAGGCATCGACGGCCCCACGATGCCCACCGAGGTCGAGCCCGGAGATCAGCCGGTCCGCGTCCGGGCAGACCGCGACATCGACACCGACCCTCGTCACCAGCCCGTCGAGTGCCTCGATGTAGACGCCGTCGACGCTCGGTTCGTAGGGGACCAGCTCACTTCGCCGGACGGTCGAGCCAGGGAAGAGCCCGCGCAATTCCGCGAACGCCGCGGAATCCTCGGGCTTTCCCAATGCGGCGCACATCGTCACGATGACACCGGTCAGCGGCTCCCCGGGGGCGGGAAGCGGATCGGCGGGGAGACTCTCGGTCTTCAGGGGTGCCGGTCGCGGGTCGCGTCCGCCGAAGGCCGCCACCCGGTCCCAGATCCAGTCGGCCATCGAGTCGGCGACGGGCTCGTCCGGCTGTCCGGGCCGACGCTTCACCAGCGCCCCGAACGCGACGGCGACCAGGTACGTCCCGGCGTCGTCGGTCATCACCTGTTCCCAGAGTTCGTTCTCGGGCCAGCCGGGGTGCGCTGCCCGGTCGGCCTCGATCTCGGCGTCCATGGCGATGATCTCCGCCGCCGACAGCAGGCGGAACGGCTCGTCCAGGCCCCAGAGCGCACCGGAGCCGGGCGGCTGGCCGTCGTGCCAGGTCACCAGATCCTCCGCGACCATGGAGCCGACCCGGTCGCGATCGGGGTCGTCCGGGATCACGGCTCCCGGCCGGAGGGTGGCGCGCAGCTCGGCGGGCATCACCTCGTCCAGCGCCGCCAGCGCGGAAGCCAGGTCGATGCCGAGCTTCTGGTCGCGGATCTGCCGCCACGCCATCTCGAGCGCGCCGGTGCCTTGGATGTCCGCCAGGCTGATGTCGTCGCCGCGCGCCTTCTCGACGATCCGCAGCATCGTCCGAGCGGTCTCCACCAGGCTCTGCAGGAGGTCGTCGGTCGGATCCTCGCGCAGCAGCCGAAGACCGAGCTGTTCGGCGTCGTCGAACCGGTACTGCGCCAGGTAGGCGTAGCCGAGCAGCATGGCGACCCAGGAGTCCGCCGCGTTGACCCGGATGGCCTCCTCGGCCGCGGCGATGTACCGCTCGGGCGGGGCGAGGCTCTCCAGCAGGTACTCCGCGCGTTTCGCCAGCGCTTGGGGGAGGGCGTCCGGTGCCGTCCGCGCGCACAGCGCCACCGCTTCGTCGAGCTGCCGCCATCCGGCCTCGTGCTCCCCGGAGAGTGCCTGGGCGGAGCCCAGCTTCATCCAGTCGTCCCAGTCTTCGGGGCGCTCGGCCAGCACGGTGCGCGCCCATCGCAGCGCCTCGTCGTGGTTGCTCGCCGCCGATTCCAGATGCCGGAGCGCACGAGCCGCCCAGATGAACTGGCTGTCGCGGCGGCCGGCGATTTCGAGGTAAAGCCGCCGCGCCCCGTCGGCGTCGCCGCAGGACTCACGGTGATAGGCGAGCACCATCGACGCGCTGCTCCGCTCCGGCTGCGCCGCGAGCACCCGCACCGCCAGCTCGGCGACGCGGGGATGCGTCGGCTGCGCTTCGAGGAGTTCCCAGGCCAGGTCGAGGTCTCGCTCGACGGTGTCGCTCATCGCATGCCTCGCTTGACCCGGTACGCCCGGAGCTGGTCGAAGGTGCCGTCGTCGACGCCGAACTCCAGCACCGGCGCCACCTGGTCGAACCAGGACGTCGTGGACGGGGTGACACCGCCGACGGCGGCCAGCAGCGCGCCGGTGGTGACCGGAACCAGCTCGCCCTTGCTCATCGACTCGACCATCGCCTGCTGCAGCACGGTGGTGGTCAGATGGCCGAGATCGGCGCCGGAGAACCCTTCGGTCGCCGCCGCGACGGCCACGACGTCGACATCGTCGGCGGGCTTGCCGTCCAGCGCGCCCTGGACGATCGCCGCCCTGGCGACCGCGTCCGGCGGCAGCACCAGCACCGTCTTGTCGATCCGGCCCGGCCGTCGCAGCGCGGAGTCGATGTCCCACGGCCGGTTCGTCGCGGCGAGGAAGTAGACGCCTTCGTTCGCGCCTGCCACGCCGTCGAGCTCCTCCAGGAGCTGGGTGACGAGCATCCGCATCGCCTGCGACCCGCCGCCACCGGAGGTGCGCCGTCCGCCGAGCGCGTCGAACTCGTCGAAGAAGATCACGCACGGTGCCGCCGCGCGGGCGTGGCGGAACACGCTCTGGATCGCTTTCTCGCTCTCACCGATCCATTTGCTGAGCAGGTCCGCGAGGGTGACGTGGATGAAGGACGCGCCGAGATCGCCGGCGATCGCCCTGGCGATGAACGTCTTGCCGCAGCCGGGCGGGCCGTACATCAGCAGCGATCCGCCCGGTTTCTGCCCGAACGCCGCCGCCAATTCGGGATTGCGCAACGGAGTGAGGAACGCGGTGTTCAGATGCTGCTTGACCTCGGCGAGCCCCACGACGTCGGCCAGTGTCACCGCCGGACGCTCGGTGTCCCACAGCGACGCCGAAGCAGTGACGCTCGGGTCGTGGCGGTCCTCATCGGACGGGGCCGCCACGATCTCGGCGGGCGGCGGGGTCGAGGTCCGCAACCGCGCCGCCATCAGCCGGGCGCGCAGCAGGCGGATCCGCGCCTGATCACCGCCGTGGGCCTCGAACGCCGTCAGTTCGGTGGCGGCGCGGTCCGGGTCCTGTTCCAGCAGCAGCGTGATGAAGTCCTCACGCAGCGCCAGATTGCCGGGGTCGGCCTCCACCTCACGGGCGATCACCTCGATGAAGCCGTCATCGCTCACCGCGCGCCTCCTTCCGCGAATGGTCCGGTGTCAGACCAGAGACAATCATCCCGGCGTTCGTGGCGGACAGGCGGTCCGGCGAAGATCCCTGTCAGGGGTGAATGGGGGACGGTCCCTGATGTGCGCGGACCGCGCGGGATGGATCTTGATGTGGTGACAGCAAGGACAACGGAGTTACCCCAGTCTCTTGATCGTGGGATGTTCTTCGGTGGCAACGTGCCGATGGAAGGCGTGCTGAACGCGCTGGCCATGGAACAGTTCATCACCGGGGCGAAACCGCATTCACGGGCCGCCGAAATCACCGAGGTCTCACCGGACGCGACGCTGCTGCCCCCGGGGGTCACCGCGGATCTGACGTACGAACTGGACGGCCGGCACTCGCACCTCGCCTACGGTCCCGAGTGGACACTCGTCGCGATGCGCCGTCGCGCCGGTGCCGCGACCGTATGCGTATGCGCCACTTCCGGCGAACTCGCGGACGAGGTGCTCTCGGCCGCGGTCGGCACCGCGCGGACGGGGGCGCCGGCGGAATCGGCCGTACCGGTGGGATTCTGGCATGTGCAGGGGTGCGGTGGCGCCGGGGTGCGCGCGCCCAGGACGATGGACTTGCCGCCGTGGCAGGCGATCCGCCGCAACTATCCGCGGTCGGCGGTGACCGCGCTCGACACGCTCATGGCGGCGCGTCCGGAGGACATCACCGGCAGGCTGATCCTTCTCCACGGGCCCGCGGGCACCGGCAAGACGACTGCCGTGCGCGCGCTCGCGCACGAATGGCGGGACTGGTGCCAGGTCGACAACGTCCTCGACCCCGAGGTCCTGTTCGCCGATCCGGGCTACCTGACCTCGGTGGTGCTCGGCGAGGAGCGGGCGGACAAGCGGAAATGGCGGCTGCTGATCCTCGAGGACTGCGACGAACTCGTCGGCGCGGACGCGAAGCGCGACTCCGGACAGGCCCTGTCCCGCCTGCTCAACCTGACCGACGGGCTGCTCGGCCAGGGCCTGGACATCCTGGTGTGCCTGACCACGAACGAGAACGTCGCACGGCTGCATCCGGCGGTGGTCCGGCCGGGCCGTTGCCTCGCGGAGATCGAGGTCAGTCCACTGCCTCGGGACGAGGCGGCCACCTGGCTGGGCGCGGACGTCGACGCCGAGAGCGCCACGCTGGCCGAGCTGTATCGCCTGCGAGCCGCGGTCTAGGGGTGGGTGGGATTCGGTCGTTCGGCCGGATCCCCGGGCCCCGGGCTGTTAGGGTCCGCGCCATGCGGGTGTGGCTGTGTGGGCTGGTCGTGGGCGCGGTGGCGCTGCTCGGCGCGTGTGCCGGGGGCGGGTCGAAACGCGGCCAGGTGGTGCCCCCGATGACGACGGCCCCGACGACAGCCTTGACGACGACGGCCCCGGCGACGACCGGCCCGGTGAAGACGGCCTCGCCGCGGACCACCACGACCCGGGTCACCCCCGAGACCACACGAACCACCACTTACCGCTCCACGACGACCGCGAAGCGCCCGACGACCCCGCGCCGCAGCACCCCCACCCGCAGACGCTGACGACCCTGGCGCTTTCACGCGGATGAAAGCCGCGGGCTTCCGCCGTGGTGGGCGATCGGCCAAGGTGTCCGTATGCGCGTCCTTCCTGCTTCGCCGCGTGCCCGCAAGGTCGTGGTGTTCGTCCTGATCGCCGCGGTCGTGCTGGCGGCGTCGGCCTATGGTCTCGATCGGCTGGTCAACGCCCGGACCTTCCAGTTCTACGGCGGTCTGACCCATCGGGTCGAGGTGCCGGACAAGGTCGTGGCCCTGACCTTCGACGACGGGCCCGACCCGGCGGGCACCGGGGAACTCCTCGACAGCCTGAGCGCGGCCGGGGTGCCGGCCACCTTCTACCTGACCGGGCGGGAACTGGAGCGGTATCCGGACCTCGGCACGCGGATCGCCGCCGCCGGTCACGAGCTCGGCAACCATTCCTATTCCCACGAGCGGATGGTCTTCGTGTCGGCCGAAACGGTGGCCGGTGAGATCGAGCGGACCGACGCGCTGATCCGCCGGACCGGCTACCGCGGTGAGATCACGTTCCGCCCGCCGAACGGCAAGAAGTTACTGGCCCTGCCACGCTATCTCGCCGAACATCGGCGGCGGACGATCATGTGGGACGTCGAACCGGACTCGTACCCCGAGGTGGCCGCCAGCGCCTCCGGCATCGCCGAGCACACCGCCGAGCACGTCCGGCCGGGCTCGATCGTCCTGCTGCACGGGATGTACCGGAGCCGGACCACGACCAGGCAGGCGGTGGTCCCGCTGGTCGAGCGGTTGCGCGCACTCGGCTACCGGTTCGTCACGGTGTCCCGGCTGCTCGGCTGAGCTTCGCCCGGATTTCGGCGGCCTGGGCGGCGGAGCTATCCGTCCCGCCAGTGCCTCAGTGTCCCCATTTTGTATTCGCGGACACCATCCCAGGCGAAGAAGATCACCGTCTTGAATCCGACGAATCCTTCAGGCCAATCGTGGTCGCACACCGTTGTGGTCCCACCGCCGGAATTGTTGTAACACAGCCAATACCGCACGGTTCCGTCGACCGTCATCTGCACCCGTGCCATGACGGGATTCCCGTCGGCGCAATGGTCCCGTACCGTGACGCGATCGCCGTTCAGCGTGACCCACGCGTCGCCGACGGACTTGCGTTCACCCCAGCAGTCCATCGAGGTGGCCATGCTGACCGGTCCGACGTCGATACTGTCGGCCCCGGCCGCCGCGGCACCGGCGTTCGTGGCGAACGCCTGAGACAAAAGAATCAGCGCTGTCGCCGCGACCGGGGTGAGAAGGCGCGAAAAACGGGACATGGTGTTCCCTTCGAATTCGGATATCGCTTTTGCCCGACGGTAGATCGCGCCCGGCACCGCGCACAGGGGTCATTCGCACCACCGTTCGCCACCGCGGGATCCGGGACCGATACGGTTGCCGTGCGGGACCGACCACCCAGGGAGACGAATGAGCGAGACGTTGGACGAGACCGTCGCGGGCATCATGGCCGGGGTCAGCACGACGATCGCCGAGGGCGACAGCATGTTCGCGGGCGACAACACCGCGCACTACCTGAGCGTGTCCAGGGACGCGTTGCGCGCGGTGCTCGCCGCGTTGCAGGTGACGGGACGGCCGGAACCGAAGCGGGTCTTGGACTTCGGGTGCGGCTATGGCCGGGTGATGCGTTCGCTGCGTGCCGCTTTCCCGGCGGCGGAACTGATCGCGTGCGACATGGATCCGGCGGCGCTGGCCAGCTGCGTGGAGGCGTTCGGCGCGCGAGCGGTGACCGGTGCCCCGGACGTCGACGACATCGAGCAGGTGACCGATGTGGACCTGCTGTGGTGCGGTTCGGTGCTGACCCATCTCGATGCCCCGAACTGGAGCCCGCTGCTGCGCTACTTCTCGCGCGCGCTGGCTCCCGGCGGCGTCGCGGTGGTCACCACGCACGGCCGCCGGATGGCGATGCGTGCCGAGGCGGGCAAGGACTACGGGCTCGATGCTCGTGCCACCGACCGGTTGCTCGCCGCGTACAAGGCGTGCGGGTTCGGCTACAACGACTACGCGGGCAACGACGGCTACGGCATCTCGCTCAGCTCGCCCGGCTGGGCGGTGCAGCGCGCGCTGGAAGCGCCCGGCTTGCGCCTCGCCGGATACGACGAGGCCGCGTGGGATCGCCATCAGGACGTGATGGTGCTGGTGAAGGACGCCGACGCGATCCTGAAGTCCGACCTGTAGACGGCTAAACCCCTACCCCGTATCAGCTGTCCGTGAAGGCCTCCTTGAGGGACCCAGAGTCCCTCAAGGAGGCCTTCACGGACTTTGCCACGCTCGCAGCGCAATTCGACGAAGGTCAGGAGCGCACCAGGCGCGCGATCGCTTCGGAGGCTTCCCGGATCTTCCTGTCCGCCTCGGGGCCGCCTTTCGCGGCGGCTTCGACGACGCAACCCGCCATGTGCCGCTCGAGGAGTTCGAGAGAGAACGCTTGCAGGGCACGGGTCGCCGCGGAGACCTGGGTGAGGACGTCGATGCAGTACTTGTCCTCCTCGACCATCTTCTGCAGGCCCCGGATCTGCCCCTCGACGCGTCGCAGGCGTTTGAGCTGACGCTCCTTGTCGTCGCCGTGATCGGCCACGCTCACTCCTCGAGTCGGGTTCGCGTACTTCCCAATCATGCCCGTCCGGGGGACGTGCGTCGACGGCGGGCGGTGACATACGCCACTGGGGTATACCGGTTGCCCTACCCCCCTAGGGTATGTAGAGTCGTCGTCAGGAGGTCGAGATGCACGGATACACGCAAGGCAAGGACGAATACCTGACCCGCTTGCGCCGGATCGAAGGACAGATCCGGGGCCTGCAGCGAATGGTCGAAGAGGACAAGTACTGCATCGACATCCTCACGCAGGTTTCCGCGGCCACCAAGGCGTTGCAGTCGGTGTCGCTGGGGCTGATGGACGAACACCTGCGGCACTGCGTGTCCGACGCCATCGCCAAGGGCGGCGACGAAGCCGACGAGAAGATCAAAGAGGCGAGCGACGTCATCGCCCGCCTCGTCCGTTCCTGATATCCCGCAAGGAGAACCACGATGAGCGAGACCACTTACACCGTCACCGGCATGACCTGCGGCCACTGCGTCCGTTCCGTCACCGAAGAGGTCGCCAAGATCGACGGCGTCACCGGCGTCCGCGTGGATCTGCCCACCGGCGCGCTGACCGTGACCGGATCCCGCGAACCCGCGGTCGCGGACGTGCGCGCCGCCGTCGAAGAAGCCGGATACGAGCTGACAGCCTGATTCCCGATCGCGGGCCTTGGCCCGCACTAAGGATTTCACGATGAACACAGTTGCGAAGCTCTCCGCCTACGGTGTGGCGCTTGCCCTGGTCGCCGGTGGCGCCTGGGCCGCAGGCACCGCTGTCGGTCCTTTCGCCGGCGCCGCCGGCCTTCCCGGCGGCGAGGACGCCGGGCATGGGGACGCTCACAGCGGCACCGTCGCGGAGGCGGCGCCGACCGACGAGCCCGGCGGGCTCGCGTCGTCCAGGGGCGGCTACACCCTCACGCCCACCACCACGACGCTCACGCCGGGGACGAACCAGCCCTTCTCCTTCAAGATCCTCGGCCCCGACGGCGCACCGGTCACCGCGTACGACGTCGAACACGAGAAGCGGATGCACCTGATCGTCGTCCGTCGCGACACGGCCGGGTTCCAGCACGTGCATCCCGAACTCGCGCCCGACGGCGTGTGGAGTGTCCCGCTGACCCTGCCCCAGGCAGGCAGCTACCGCGTCTTCGCCGACTTCAAGCCGACGGGCGGCTCGGCCTTGACGCTCGGTGCCGACGTCGCCGCGGCAGGGGAATTCGAACCCGTCGAGTACCAGCCTTCGCGTGTCGCGAACGTCGACGGCTACCAGGTCCGCCTGGACGGCGAGCTGGCGCCGGGCAAGGCGTCGAAGGTGACCCTGACGGTGACCAAGGACGGCCGTGGCGTGACCGATCTGCAGCCGTATCTGGGCGCCTACGGGCATTTGGTGGCGCTGCGCGGTGGCGACCTCGCCTACCTGCACGTCCACCCGGACGGCGAGCCCGGAGACGGCCGTACGAAGCCCGGTCCCACGGTGACCTTCTTCGCCGAAGTCCCTTCGGCCGGGACGTACCGGCTGTTCCTCGACTTCCAGCACCAGGGCAAGGTCCGCACCGCCGAGTTCACCGTCGCCACCTCGGGCACGCCCGCGGCCGACGACGGCCACGGCGGACACGGCTGACCGCGAGCGGGAAAGGAGAGACCACGATGACTTCCGATCTGGACCAGGCCACCACGGCCGAGGTCGAACTCGCGATCACCGGGATGACCTGCGCGTCGTGCGCGATGCGCATCGAGAAGAAGCTGAACAAGCTGGACGGCGTCACCGCCACGGTCAACTACGCCACGGAGAAGGCGAAGGTCACCTACAGCGGCGACATCGAACCCCAGCGGCTGATCGAGCAGGTGGAGGCGGCCGGTTACGCGGCCGCCCTGCCCGCTCCGCCGAAGCAGGAGCGGCCGGACGGGCCCGCCGAGGAGGCCGATCCGATCGCGCCGTTGCGGCAGCGGCTGATCGGTTCCGCGGTGCTGTCGGTGCCGGTGATCCTGCTGGCGATGGTGCCGGCGTTCCAGTTCACCTACTGGCAGTGGATCTCGCTGACGCTGGCCGCGCCGGTGCTGGTGTGGGCGGCGTGGCCGTTCCACAAGGCGGCGTGGGCGAATCTGCGTCACGGCGCGGCCACCATGGACACCCTGATCTCGATGGGCACGCTCGCCGCGTTCCTGTGGTCGCTGTACGCGCTGCTGTTCGGCAGCGCGGGAACGCCGGGGATGACACACGCCTTCGAGCTGACCGTCGAGCGGATGGCCGGGGACGGCAACATCTATCTCGAGGTCGCCGCCGGGGTGACGACGTTCATCCTCGCCGGACGGTATTTCGAGGCACGGTCCAAGCGCCGGGCGGGTGCCGCGCTGCGGGCCTTGCTGGAGCTGGGCGCGAAGGACGTCGCCGTTCTCCGTGACGGCAAGGAAGAGCGGATCCCGGTCGACCGCCTCGTCGTCGGCGACCGGTTCGTGGTCCGGCCGGGGGAGAAGATCGCCACCGACGGCGTGATCGCCGAAGGCAGTTCCGCCGTCGACGCGAGCATGCTGACCGGCGAGAGCGTCCCCGTCGAGGTCGGGCCCGGCGACGCCGTGGTCGGCGCGACGGTCAACGCGGGCGGGCGGCTCGTCGTCCGTGCGACGCGCGTCGGCGCCGACACACAGCTGGCGCAGATGGCGAAGCTGGTGGAAGACGCGCAGACCGGCAAGGCGCAGGTCCAGCGCCTGGCCGACCGGGTTTCGGGCGTGTTCGTGCCGATCGTGATCGCGCTCGCCGTCGGCACGCTGATGTTCTGGCTCGGCGCCGGAGGCTCGGTCGCGGCGGCGTTCACCGCGGCGGTGGCCGTGCTGATCATCGCCTGCCCGTGCGCGCTGGGGCTGGCGACGCCGACCGCGCTGCTCGTGGGCACCGGGCGGGGCGCGCAGCTCGGGATCCTGATCAAGGGCCCGGAAGTGCTGGAGTCCACGCGTTCGGTCGACACGGTCGTCCTCGACAAGACCGGCACCGTGACCACCGGGCAGATGTCGCTGGTGGCGGTCCACGTCGCCGAAGGCGTCGACGAGGAGACGACGCTGCGCTTGGCCGGTGCGCTGGAGAACGCGTCGGAGCACCCGATCGCGCAGGCCATCGCCCGCGCGGCACGGGAGCGGGTGGGCGAGCTGCCCGCTGTCGAGGAGTTCACCAACGTCGAAGGCCTTGGCGTGCAAGGGATCGTCGACGGCAAGGCGGTGCTGGCCGGACGCAGCGCGCTGCTGGAGGAGTGGGCGCACCACCTGCCGGCGGACCTCGCGGAGAAGAAGGCGGCCGAAGAGAAGGACGGCCGCACCGCGATCGCCGTCGGCTGGGACGGGAAGGCCCGCGCCGTGCTCGTCGTCGCCGACACGGTGAAGCCGACCTCCGCCGAAGCCATCACGCAGCTGCGGGCGCTCGGCCTGACCCCGGTCCTGCTGACCGGGGACAACGAGGCCGTGGCCCGCGCGGTGGCCGCGGAGGTCGGGATCACCGAGGTGATCGCGGAGGTCCTGCCCAAGGACAAGGTCGACGTGGTCAAGCGGCTGCAGGGCGAGGGCAAGGTGGTCGCGATGGTGGGCGACGGCGTCAACGACGCGGCCGCGCTGGCGCAGGCGGACCTCGGCCTGGCCATGGGCACCGGCACGGACGTCGCCATCGAGGCGTCGGATCTCACCCTCGTCCGCGGTGATCTGCGGGCGGCGGTGGACGCGATCCGGCTCTCGCGGCGGACGCTGCGCACCATCAAGGGCAACCTGTTCTGGGCCTTCGCCTACAACGTCGCGGCGCTGCCACTGGCCGCGGCGGGGCTGCTCAACCCGATGATCGCCGGCGCCGCGATGGCGTTCAGCTCGGTCTTCGTGGTGACGAACAGCCTGCGGCTCAAGGGATTCCGCAGCACAGCGAGCTGACCCTCGCTCGACCGAGGCGCGGGGGCGGGCCG
>Ga0307518_10002419_pt1 | contig 13615 bp, 5 predicted proteins | sample 25_EM_MG_FD_203889 | JGI IMG/M metagenome (GOLD analysis project Ga0307518, IMG submission 203889) | Populus trichocarpa ectomycorrhiza microbial communities from riparian zone in the Pacific Northwest, United States - 25_EM | ecosystem: Host-associated > Plants > Roots > Unclassified | place...
AATCCTTCAATTAGTTCTGCCGCCGCCAATTCCTCACTGGGCAACTAGAACTTTTTAATTTTCTTATAATAATATCACATCAATGTTCGTATTTACAATGAAATTATAAGAAAAATTATAAAATCTTAACATTCATAAAATTTGCTAAATAGATTAGGTGTTGGGCACCTACCTGCAGTCTGGTCACTGAATGCACGACCCTGATGTTGTCCTCCCATAGACAACTCTCATGTACCAACAGAAATTACTAAATCACTTATACAATTATTTCTTTCTGAAATAGTTTAAATTTATTTCGCTATCATGAAATTAAATTTAAACTTCACATTCATAAATCACTAATAAACTATTTCCAATCCATATACTAGTAATAAATTATTTTATTTATAATACATTTATCACCATTGGTTTATCCAACTAATAAATTGGTTGTATTATCCATTCCATGACTTCAATTCCACCATTTTTCCAAATCCTTACATATTACAACAATAAGATTAAACAAGGATCTTGTCACAATTTAACAATCAACTTTAACAACCCAATTCATTTATTTTCATGAACTTGGCCAAACTTTAATGAGATGGAAAATTAAGATTTTCCTTCCATCCTATTTAATTTGCAATTCAATTCCTCTCACCATGTTTATTAATGTATTTCAACACTAATTTTATCATTATCCACATCCGCATTCCATCCTTTTATTTCTTTCCTCACTTTGCCAAATTTCTTAGTTTAGTAAAGATGGCATTTTTTTCCCATTTACATCCTACTTGTTTATGCATTATTACTTAACCCCATTAAATATATTTCCATCCAAACTAAAATCCTAACTTAGTCACCTACAATTTTTCTCTTCTTCCATTTAGCCTTGCTGAATTTATTTATTATTATTTTTATAACATTCAATGAGGGATCAATTCTTCTTTGATTCTAGTTTTCAAAAACTCATCTAAGGTTAATTTTATTCATTCAAGCATGATAATTTTCCATTTCATCGATCACATACATTCCCTACATTTTTCTACCAATGCCAAAATTTCAAGTAAAAGGTAGCATGAAATTTCTTCAACTTTTTATTCAATTAAACGCTAACCCATTCAATTCTCATGCCAATAAACAAAATTTCATCACAATATCACAAATTACTACAACCAATATGCTAATCACAAAGTTCCATAATCAAGCACACCATCACCCAAGCATACATGTATGAAATTTCTACAATCAACACAATAGAATCATACTTACTACTAAAATAACAAGGAATTTAATTAGAAGAAACCTCAAGGTAAAACCATCTGTTATCTCCCTTCTTCTTCTTCCTTTCTCCACACTTCATTCTTCCTCCACAAGCTTTAAAACCCTTAGATCACTTAAATATTTAGTGTAGCTCACCATAAACCTTCTTAATTATTTTAACTCTCCATAATCATACATTATTTTCAAGAATTGATGAGAGAATTGTAGAGAAGATGTAAGAAAGTCCCTCACTCCTCTTTCTCTCCCTATAACCCGCTGGACACCCCAAGCAAATTGGGGTTTATATAGTAAATTTTTTATTATTTGCATTTAAGCCCTTGCCTTTCATATTTAAATTTATCTAGTCTCCATAAGTCATTTTCTTTTCTTCTTTTCTTTTTTCCTTTTGGTGGGCTGGAAACAGCCCTTTTAAGGCTGACATTTCAACTAATTTATACCATCTTTCTTTTAATTACATCACCATGTGTCTCTGGTATTATTATTTTTTACCTGGTTACCGATATTTTTTTCGTGCAAATTTTAAAAATCACCAGTCATAATATTCTAAAAATTCTAAAACTTTACCCCATGGTAAAATAATATATTATAATGCTCCACACAAAGTTTCAACTCAATTTTTCAATCATATTAAAAGTTATGTGCAATAGCGCAAAATTGGTCAAATTGCAATTTTTCTAAAAATTATCCCAATTTCTCCAAAATTTCTGAAATTTTAACCAAAGCTAAGAAAATATATTAGAAGTCTCCACACAAAGTTTCAGATTTTTCTGACAACACGATCGAGAGTTACAAATTTTTAACGTAAAACTAGTCGATTTATGATTTTTCACCCAAAAATCAAAATCTCCTTATTTCATCCTTGCATAAAGCACCCAATCATTTTACTGTCTCATCAAAGCCACTTTACTATATTTATTTTCCATTTTTAGTCATTTACAACTTATTACCGTGTCACGACAACATTATCGATTTCTCGTCGGTGTTTACACCAGCACTTTTTGTACCATTCTTTTTTTTTAACGGGGGTTTACAAAGACACTCCTAGAATGAGACACATCATGAACCTCCTTATAATCACTAATATATATGCTCCATCAGAGCTTCAGCACTTTTTAATACAAAGTAGAAAATGCCATGTAGTAGTTTGATCATCTTAAGTCAAAGCATGATTTCTTCTACTTGCCTAAAGACTTAGTGACATGAGCAAATCTGGGCTACTTGTTTTCCAACTTTACAAAATATAGTTGGATTTAACATATACATGTGAAATATCTTTCGCAACTAACCAAGGAAGATTCTTTTGCCTGTCTTGCACTCTAGTTAAATGAAAATTTATCATGGCCAATGAGCCTATGTAAATAAAAATGTAAGTTTCTTGTATATGAATAAAATTCAAAAAAAAATTTATATTCCCTTCTCTAGATGATGCAACATCACCACGACCTTTCAAGAAGGGATGGACTCACTCTTCTTAATATGATTGCATAATTTATCTTGGAAATGATTAATGTCTTCTAGTGCTATGACATATTTTACCTTGGAATGGATTGATATGGTCTCTTTAGTGTGATCACACATCTCTCTAGTGATGTGATAGTCACTACATCAACAATAAGGGTGGATATCGTCCTCCTAGGGCAACAACATCATGACCTTCCAAGGATGGGATGGACTCACTCTCCCTGTTGCAATTGCATAATTTACCTTGGAATTGATTAATATCTTTCTAGTGCTAAGACACATTTTGAATTGGAAGGGATTGACATGGTCTACTTAGTATGAGCGTACATCTCTCCAAGGATGGGGTAGACAGTGCCTTGGCAACGGGAGTGGATACGGTCCACCTAGAGAAAAAATATTATGACCTTTCAATGATAGAATGGACTCACTTTTCCTAGTGCGATTGCATATTTACCTTGAAAAGGATTAATGTCTCCCTAGTGTTATGGCATAATTTATCTTGGAAAAGATTGGCATGGTTTTTCTAGTGCGATCACACATCTCTCCAAGGATGGGATAAACACTACCTCAGCAACAGGAGTGGATACGATCCCCCTAGGGCAAGAGCGCCATGACTTTCCAAGGAAGGAGGCAGATCCCTCTTAAATCTTGTTAATGTTAGACAATTCAAAGTTAAAAACTAAAAAATGTTTGTCTAAGTGTGGTCGTTAAACCCTAAAATTTTTGTTTAGTATAGGCATTAAACCCAGATAAAATATCAACACCTTCTTAAGGACTCTAAACCCATACAACTCAAATAACATTGAGATAGGGAATTAAATTCTATAAAATAGAAATGATATACTTGTTATATGAATAAACCCTACAAGATCAGGGCTGTAAAAAAAAGGAAAGAGAGGCTAAGATATCTAGCCTGGGCTCTTCAGTTAAATATTCCCCACATTGAGCAACAATAGCTCTAATGGGGAATACATCTTCAAAATCCAGCACCAGGACTAGATCAAAGGTTGCACTAAAATCCACTAGCATCCCCTTTGACCGATTGAAGAAATACAAGTTGGACATGGAAAAGAAGATCTTGTCCCTAACCGTCTCGGTCAAAACTGCAGATCCTTTAAAAAAACTCATGGAATTCCTTAAGATAATTTCTCATAGCCTCCAATTATGCCCAAGAGTGTTGAATCTCTAACTTTATAGTTTGGAGCTCGATCCTCAAACCATTTTGGCAACCCTCGCCTTAAAGATCTCCCATTTCAGGACATCAATTTTATTTTGAGCAGCCTCAAGTTTCCTTTCAATACAGCCCAGCTAGAGAAAAACACTTTGTGAGCTATGCTTCAAAGAAGCATAGGCCATCTTGAGGCTTTTCAACTCGGCCTCCACAACAGCTTTTTCCTCTTTTAGCCATTTAAATGTGGCCTGGTTTGCCTTATTCTTTGTAGTGGCCTTCCTTACGAGGTTCCTCTCGACCACTTAACGCCTCCTCGAATGAGCGTATATCATGAAGATCTACCAAAATCAAGTCTTAGAAACAATGGTTAAAAAACCAAACAAAAAGGTGAAATGGGAAAATCCCTTACATTAAAGGTCATTTGTTTGGTTATGGCTAGGTGGCGGTTATAACTCTCATCAGATATCATTGAGATATCTGATGGAATGATGAATATTCTTTCTAATAGTCTTACCACCTCAAGGTTAGTTTCTTGAAGGCCTAACTTTCCATTAATAATGGTCTTTATGAGTTGCCTCTCCTTCTCAGTCAGGGTAAGAAAATTGGAAGGAGCATGACTGAAAGCAAGGTTGGTAAAAGTATCCTCAAATTCAACCTCCTCAGGGGTAACTCGGTTAGAAGGCCCTGTTATTGTGCCTTTTACAGATAAGGTTGGTAGTTGAGGTAGAGGGAAAGCGACCACAAAAGCCTCTAAGGCCAGGGCTGGAGCACTAGTCTTCATAGGAGACCTTTTTTTCTCTTGAAGCGAGCAGCAGTACCTGCAATAACTTCAGGGGGAGTCAATTATTCTTGATCTCCAGCTGAGGGAGTATGATTGCCCTTAATTTCTTTTTTAATAGGAGTTCTGACTCCAATCATAGTTCCCTCAAAAACAGGGAATTCACTAGCAGTGATGGGCCCTCTCTTCATCTCTTTTTTAGTCTTACCTCTACTCGAGGTACAAGATGAGGACCCTTTTCGTGGACCTTCCTTTGTGGACTTGGCTAAAGTCTTTCATTCCTTTCCATCTGTCAATCCTATATAGAATCAAAGTCAGCAGTGAACACATGAAACATAAATAAAAAAAAGGAAAGAGAGTTGTATGCTTTGCAAAAGGCTTGGTAATTGCATCGAGCCATCTTATTGATTTCATACTTGATGGAGGACGATTTCAATGTGGCATATGTATTCTCCTTATCTGAACTTAGACGAGGTCTGCTATTGACATCAGGGAGTAGTAGCCTCTAATAATAAGAGCGACCTCAGATGTGTTGCATCACGTCCCTAGAACCTTTGACGTTTCATTCCCGAGACTGAATCTTCCCTTCCCCTCCTCCTACATGAGCACACTTTGCTATGCGATCTTCTTTAATCATGATTATTTAACAACACGTAAAAACTAATCAAGAGGAATAGTTTAATACCAACTAACACAATTAAACCTAAGAATTAGGAATCGAAGAACAAGGAAGACATAATTTTCAGAAGAGAGGATCGGACAAAAACCTTAATTCGTAATTTTATTTATGAATAACTCTCTTTCAATTGTCTCAATAATCAAAATTCAATACTACAAATTGTATAAAAAAAAGTCTTAAATATAAAATAAAAGAATAATAAAAGGATTCTTAACTAAATATAAAAAATAATTCTAAATTAACTAAGAAAATATGAAAAATTCTGAAAAATATATAATTCATTGGTCTAATTTAAAATATTTAACCCTACAGGAAATAAAACTTTTAAAATCTTTTAGTAAAATTTTATCCTAATACAACACTTAAGATAAAAAAAAATTGTAACTATTTTTAACCAAAATCTTCTTCATCAAATTAGCACCGAAATACCCGTCTCCCAAAAGTTCTTGGTTTGAGCTTTTCGTTCACATCTAGCGGAATAAAATATTTTTTAAAGATATAATTTGGAGGCAATTCCTTGACACGAGTTGTTGGTTTTTTTTTTTTTTTTTATCCTTGCATGAGGAAAATTTGTTCATTTATATAATGTGTCGGTGAAAATTTAAAAGAATTTAGTTTCCATTGACACGAAAATCAACTATAAAATGCCGTTTACCGTCCATTAAAAGGTGAGAACTTGAGAAGAGTTTGATCAAACCGATACAATCTTTTGTGGACTTATAAAAAATGCCTTACATTTGCACACTGATCTACTTGCAAAGAACTGCTATTTCCCCTGAAAAGAGATGCACTTCATAAATGAAATCGCATGCTTTTTAAGTAGTTATAATGAAATCGCATTGTTGTTGGTTGCGCTAAAACAAATTTTGATTATAAAAAAAATATATTTAGATTTTAAAGAACTTTTTAGCATTAAGTGTAATGAATCAACTTTGAAACTTTCTAAATAGATTTTTTTATTTAGCTTAAATTTTAAATTAAATCATGTGAGAGTTGTATCGATGTGATCCGATTGACGTGATAGATCCTAAGATAATTCAAATAACTAGTAAAAACATGATTGATTTAAAAAAAAAATCAAGATGATATTTTTTTTTAATATTAAGACGGTTACATATAAAATAAACCTAGATTTCAAGACTTAACATGTCAAATCAGTGATCCGGGTTATTGGCTTTACTAGGTTTAATATTTCTGTTTTTTAACTTTTTTTACTTGATTATATATGATAACAAAAATAGCTATTGTGGTATAATAGCAAAATCAAGTATGAATTAAATATTAAAATGTTTGGTTAAGATTTTAATAATTTTAAGACACAAGTTTGATAAAAGTGTTGGACTTGAAACCTATGACACAAAATACAAGTCCATTAGATTTCCTCTACCATTTATCTTTATTATCCTGAATGACCTATGACACAAGTTTGATAAAGTGTTGGACTTGAAACCTATAGAGAGATGTTAAATCTTTACGATGATAAGATAAAGGATGAGGCTATTTAGGTAGAAATAGAAGTAAAGTTGTGATATTGATGAGTATGAATTATTTAATAGATAATATTGACATAGATAAATAGATGAATTATATTTATATATTTTTTATTTTAATTATATGTTGTATTAATTAAATATTTGAGATTTATTTTGTATGTATATATGTTTTTTATTTGCATTCATGAGGCTATTTATAATTATAAAATATAAAAGTTTATTGAGTTTAATTATTATGTTTTTTTACAGGGCTTTTTTAAGCATAACAAAATTTGAAGTATGGTTTCTATATAGAAAAAAGTCTATCCAAATTTTATTAAAATTGAAAAACTTTTAATTTTCTAAAACCATTAGCTAAATTAAATGTTATATTAACAAAGTAAATAGTAAATCACAAGAAACAATTGTTTTTTTTTTAAGATGTAGATGCTGGGAAATTTGTTGTCGTGGGGGTAATATCTTCATTGACAATTCTTTAGCTCAACTGGTAGACCGATTAATCTAGTTATATAAATCAGTGGACCGGTTCACATAAAAATTATAATTTTATGAACCTTTTCATTCAAATATGTTTTATAAGTTAAAATATACATCTTTGTCCAACTTATAGACTAAAAAACAAACTCCAATTAAAATCTCAAAAAGTTATTGTTTACATAGTAGCTATCCTTTGTTTTTTATTATCACTCGTTTGGCCGATTTAACTAACCATTATTAACTGGTTGCCTCTCACATAATGGCGTGTGCCAGCAGATCTGGCCAAAACAATAACCAAATTATTTTTTAAAAGAAAAAAATTATAAGAGAAAAATTAGTTTTGGAAAAATTAAATTTTTTTTGCACATAAAATTAATTCAAGATTAACACCAATAACAATTAAAACATGCAATAAACAATCCTAATTGTCTAATGATGGCTCCACTATCATTATTGGGTTCTTGAATATCATACAAACAGTAAAAACTACGAAACAAAATTATTTGGAAGTTTCTAAGATCCTGTTAGATAGATTTAGAGTTGTTTAGGGATTTATTACCTAAAGATATGATCTTCTTCAACTTTGAATAATTTTTAAAAGTTAGGTTGTTACAAATCACAAGTCGTTTAATTATCCGATATCTAATAATAATCCACACAAACCACCAACAAAAATTCTTATAAATTTCTATTTAGAGGGACAGATAAACAAAGGAGAATAAGGAGGCTAGAATGCCAAAAAGCCAATGCTAACACCTTCGAGCTGAGGTAATCTGACATCTCCTACATCTATATCCTCAAAAAAAAAAAATCAATATAGATAATTTTCTTTTCAGTTAATATTTCTGTGGCAATTGTAAGGGACCTTTTCTATATCTTGAACCCTTGTTTACTATCATCTTTTGGAGAAAAAAGTTTCCCTTCTAATTTGAGTAGATGACTATAATTAACACTCTTTCATCAATTTGAATATTGTAAATCAGCTAGCTTTAGAAATTTCAGAGAAACAGACTTTTTAGTGAAAATCTACACAAATAGAATAGATTTGAGAGAGCAGATTTTCTTGAGATGGAAAAATTATGTGAGAGCTACAGAAAATATAATGTTACATATATAGAAAAACAAGGTATTTTGTGAAACCCTATCCATGGAAGCTCCAATGAGCAAAATTGTTCCTAAACTTTAAGGCATTTTTTTTATACAAATCCTCTTCTCTATCTTGTAACAACGTGAAGATGTGCTTTCAAGGATTGAGCATCTTCATATCTATAGTGGCTGAGGAATTAGAGCATATCACGATGTTGCTATATCCTTTATGTTTATTATATAGTAATCCTTCTCAAATTCCATTTAACTTGCAAGGCTATATGCACGAGCTATGAATGCATTATGATTTTCATCATTTAGTATGATTAACTTGGGTCTGTTTGTCTTTTGCTTGGCCAGAAGATGGACACATCAACAATTTCAGCATTCATTCATTATTTTTCAGAGTGTAATGGGGTTGATATGCTGTCATCAGACAGCGATGGATATGAGGATGAGATACAAGTTACATCAGTTTATGGTGCAAGTGAATCGAAGGATAGTTGTCAAGAACCAGGAGTTGGGATGGAATTCTCTTCTGAGGAGGAGGCTTACAAATTTTACAAAGGTTATGCAAATAAAATTGGTTTCAGAACAAGAAAAGGGAAGGTGCAACGGTTGTCCAATGGAACCATTAGAAAAGGATTCTTTTTTTGTTCGAAACAAGGGTTTCGATTGAAGAAGCAATCTGACAAGATTACAAAGTACAAGAGAAAAGAAACAAGAACAGGTTGTGATGCCAAAATCCAGTTCACAGTTGGAAATGGAAAATGGGTGGTCTCGCAATTTTCTCAAGAGCACAATCATCACCTTGAAAATCAAAGGCATGTTACAAGATCATGCACTAAAACGTCTGAGGCTCGCTTGATTCACACTGAAAATAATATAGAGATGGAAAAGGTTGCTGGAACTCCAAAATGCACAGAATTATGTGATATGGTTTGGAGTACATATATGCATGATAAAACAAGAGATAGTAAACATCCTGAAGAAGTTCAAATTAATCTTGTTAAATTATCTGAGGCATCTGCAGGTGGAGGATCTGTCACTCTTCTATGCAGTTCAGCTTGACTCTAATAATCGCCTGAAAAATCTTTTCTGGAGAGATGGGAGGTCCATGGTAGACTATGACTACTTCAGCGAAGTTCTTATTTTTGACACAACTTTTAGGATGGACAAATATGACATGATCTGTTCACCATTTTGGGGACTCAATCATCATCGGCAGTATGTCATGTTTGGCTGTGCTTTCTTGCTTGATGAAAGCAAGGAGTCATTTGTTTGGTTGTTCGAGACTTTTATGGAAGCAATGGGAAGAAAACAACCAAAAACAATTGTCACTGATGAGAACAAAGTGATGGTTGATGCAGTAAAAGTGGTGTTGCTGGATGCAGAACATCAGTTTGGTGCATGGTGTATCTGCAAGAATGCATTAAAGCACATATTTGCATTTCATAGTCAACCTTCTTTTGAGAACATCTTCAACGCATGCATCTCTGATTGCCAAACTGGGGAAGAATTCGAGTCAAAGTGGGATTTTCTACTCAAGAAATTCAACCTCCGTGAAAACACGTGGCTGAACAATCTATACTTGTCTCGAGAAAGATGGGCTAATGTCCTTCACAAGGAAACTTTCTCCGCAGGCATAAAATGGTGCAGGGACATTGTCAATGTTTTCCAAAATTCGACAAGTGACACCATGAACCTGTCAATGTTTGTTCATCAGTTAAAGTGGTAGAAACACAGCGCTTGGAAGAGCTATATGAAGATTTGCGTTGCTGTGAAACAACCAGGGTGTTAATTTTAAGTGGTAGCGCGATGGAGAAAAGCAACCAATATATACACCCGCACAATCTTCAACATATTTCAAGGAGAATTAGTCAAAAGTTTGTCAGTGGCCATAGAAGAAATTGCTAGTGATGGGACGAATGCTACTTTCAAGCTGACAGAGGACGGCGAGAAGGAGAGCATTGTTGAATTCAGCTGTCTGGATTCTAATCTTGAACGTAGCTGTAAGAAATATGAATCAGCAGGAATTTTATGTGTCCATGCCTTAAAGGTACTCAATGCAACAAATATCTTCCATATACCAGCCCAGTACGTATTAAAGCGGTTCACAATATGTGCTAAAGATAGTGTGGCAGAAGATGAGCACGGTCAAAAGGTGGCTGGCCAGATGCAACAGCCAATGAGTTTGCTTTTGAAAAAAAACTTTGGATGTCATTTATAAAACCTCTGCATTTGAGGATTGCCAGAAAATAGCTATGCATTATTTAGACAAGGCATCAAAAAGAGTAGAAGCTGTGCTAAAAACATAAAACACAGATTATTTAAAATCGAGAAAAGGTAACAATTCCTGTAACTTTCATTTATTTTTCATTTCACTATAATTTTGCTTTCATTGTTGATGCAAACCTTTGTTGTTGGGTTATGCTGGTGTCTGAACCAATTTCGACAGATGGACTAGACATCAGCCTGCAAAATGGGCTAGATATCAGCCTGTTCTCGTCATCGTCTCAAATGGATATAGGGAAAGTTAGGGGTGGATGTTCTACTGGCAATAAGAGAGAATTGGAACTAGGACTGGGCAGGCAAGTTCAAGCTCAAATGATGATGCAGATAACTCGTTGGTTCAGAAGAAACCAGGTTCTCTGAGGAGAAATTGGTATTCCTCCAAAATATCTTCGAAGAAAACAACAACTGCATCCCTAACAGTGTAAGTTAAAAGGAAATAGCATAAAACTTGAGAATAAAAAAAGAAGGTATTTGCATAAATTAGAAGAAAGTCTAGAAAGTCCACAAAAATTATTTGAGCTTTTTCTGGAACATTTTGAGTTACTTATTGCTAAAGTCGTGTCTATGCGTGTGCAAGAAGTTGCTGATAAAGTTATTTAAAATGTTCAGATACAATTGAATTTAGCAGAGCAGTTGAAACTTGTTCCTCGCAAAGTTCAAGACTGGTTTCAAAAAAGAAGAGCGAGGTAGTTCATTTTTTTCCTTGCTAGAAATTGTTTTCTTTCTTGCTTCAGTTCCATGTTTAATTTTTGCTTTTGATTATACAACTCAAAGCCATACCATGGCCTTTTTTCTATACCTTCTTTTCACATATAGCCATATTCTCTCCTCCTAGCTAGACTTGAGTGATCAAAGAGTATTCGTGAAATGCAATAACAGTATCTCTCCATTTAGTTCTTCGCGTCTCAATTGGATCCAAACCAGTTCATGATATAACTCTTCAAAAGTATAGTTGTATTGCTCTAGCTAGCTGCATTTTCTAAAGGCTATGAATGGAAAATTGTATTGATTGGGGCTAAAGACTTCTAAGTGATGAGCTAAACCAAGGGAATGAACTAGTGAAACAGGTTATGGGTCACTTTTAACTCTTCATCTTAACGGGGTCAATTTCTGATTGAGAGGATACTTTCTAACATATCTTCAGCATGAATCTCATACATGTAAAATGAAGTAAAACTCTTAAATTTGATTTATCACAATCATCTTGAAATTCATAAACTTATAGACCATGAACTTCTCTCCATCCTTATAGTTTTTGTCCAAAGCTTTGAGCATTACACTCTTGATTAAACTATACATATTATGTAGTATATTTTCTAATTCATTTAAGATATACTTCTTACACTTTAAATTACTGTGATTTTATATGTTCACAACTATCATAGTTATAAGATTAGATTCCTTATTTGATATTTTTAACACTTTTATAATTAAAAATTTTGCGAGGATCGAAGCAGTTAGATAAAATAATATTTTTTTGGATCATTTCTTAAAGTTTAATGCATTTAACTTTTCAGGTTTTCTCAACATGCAACAAATTAAATAATTGTGGAATCCTTTCTCTTAAAATAGTATTAGCAAATATTGGTTGTAATAATTATTTCTTGTGTTAAAGTCATGCAAAATATATATATATATATATAGAGAGAGAGAGAGAGAGGGATCTAAATCAATACAAAATCTAAATAAATGAAGTTTTTCCAAACTATGCAAGATCAAAGTAATCAAGTGTTGATAGATCTAAATCAATATGTTATTTGACATGCATCAATTTATATAAATTGCATAAATATAACAACAAGTATAGAAGATAAACTACAACTTTAAGACCTCGTTTGTCTACGCGGGCGCGTTTGCGTTTTTATAAAACGCAGTAATACAATCGTTTGGTAATGGATAAAACGTTATTTACTGTTTATGGGACCCATCATTATTTGCGTTTAAAACGCAGTGTCAATGAAAGCAGCTCAAAGCTGCTTCTCCTCTTCTCCACACAGTGGAGAGTGAATTGCTGGAGAAGGATGTCTATTGCTGGAGACCAAATGATTGTTGCTGGAGTTCTGAAGGAAAGCAAAAATCCCTCTCCTTTGTCTTGCTCTTTTTTTTTTCTCTCTCTCTCTAGCTTCCTCTCTCGTCCCCTTCTTTTTATAGGCCTAAGAAAGAAATTCCAACCTTATCTTCTTGGGATGGTGATGATGTATGAAGATAATTACTATTTTAAATTTGCTTCATGTTTGGTGGGATGAGAACACCAACTGTCCTGTCATTGTTGGACTGTTGGTGATGGGTTTCCTTAATGCTAAGGGTGCATCGTGGGGGCAAAGGGAGCTGAACCAACTATGGGATTTATGGTAAACAATCTGGCCTATGATCTGGCTTGGTTTTGGTGAGGGGATTGGATATTGTTTTGGTGAATTTCTCGCGCAGGTTTTCCTCGACTTCAGAGGAAGGGGAGAATGAATAGTTGATTTGAACGGCGTCGTTTTAGGCAACAATAGTCATCTTCAATTTGCCCCCTGAAGTTCTGATGTCTTACAATCAAGTCGTTGTCTTTGAAAATCTGTTCTTTTTTTTTAATTTCGCCCCTGAATCTATGCAATTGAACCCTTGAATTTCTACATTATTTACAAAATAGTCTTTAATTTTAAAAAAAATATTTTATATAAAGTATTATTTATTTTCATGATGTAATATCAGTAGAATATTTAAATTAATAATTATTAATATTAATATATATATTTTTTAATTATTTTATAACTTTAATTTTAAAAGTATTTTTAATCAAACACATTAAATTATTTTTTATTCAACCTCAATTTCAACCACAGTTTTTACCAAACATATATTTTTTCAAACCAACCACAACTAAAATTACTTTTTTATAAAACTACTTTTTTCAAACCACAACCACA
>Ga0307518_10002420_pt1 | contig 13613 bp, 9 predicted proteins | sample 25_EM_MG_FD_203889 | JGI IMG/M metagenome (GOLD analysis project Ga0307518, IMG submission 203889) | Populus trichocarpa ectomycorrhiza microbial communities from riparian zone in the Pacific Northwest, United States - 25_EM | ecosystem: Host-associated > Plants > Roots > Unclassified | place...
AGCGGGGATTTTTTTCTTTTTTCTTTTTTCAATATGTATATTTCTATCACAAGATTTTGTGGGCATTAATTGTTAGAGAATAATATAAATCATATCTTAGGACCTCACCTAACAGCTTAAGCTATTGAGTTGAGATGGTTCTTTGACATGGTATCAGAGTCTTGATGACCAAGCGGTTACGAGTTTGAATCTCACTATCCCCATTTATTTGATAAAAATTAAGCACAAGGTAAAGTGAACCTGTGCAAGTTTCAGCTTAAGCTTTTAGATTGAGATAGTTCTTTAAAATTAATACATGAATTTGCCTCCAATGATAAATATTTATGGATCTGCTTTGTATGTATAAACAGTAGATAAGGAAAAAAGGCACTATATACGCAATATACCAAAAAACAAAACGTAATATAAGTTGCTATATATAAAATTTATTGAATGTCATAATATAGATAAACAGCTGGGAATTCTTATCTAGTAACACTGCTATATATCTCGAGCTTCCCAGCAGCAGGACTAAAGGAAAATGGTTACTAATCACTTTCTGCCTTGAACAAGTCCAAACGCTTAGCAGTTGAGCATTTTACTCGCCACATGGATTCATGGAATTCTTTGTACGTAAAATCGTTATATATTGCTGGATGATCATCGTCTATCAACTTCTTAGCTGGTCCTATCTCCGCATCATCTGATGGATAGCAATAACTGGCAATGGATACACGCTCTTTCTCACAATTCACTATAGCTTGATGAAGCAAACTCTTGTATCGACAATTGCTAAGTGCCTGATACCAAAAAAAAAAAAAAAAAAAAAAAAATAATAATCATAATTAGTCATTTTTTTAACAAATCTACCTTTAATTATATAAGTGGTGAAACCAATTATTTCCATCTTGTATTTTTGTCAATTCATTAACAAAGTTCCTCTATTTCTACCAAAAAAAAATATATAAATAAATAAATTTCCTCTATTATCACGTCAATCAAGGAATCTTAACTTCAGTCAATGAATCTAATTAAATAATATATTAGTCAATAAAGAGAGTTAGGATAGTAGATGTGAGTGGTGATCTTAAAGGGCATAAAAGAAAAGTTGATAGTAATAACTCAAAGTAGTAAAAGAAATTAATCAATTGATATTGGGATAAATTTTCAATTTTGACAAACTGTACTCAATTCATTGAAATGAAACATACAGTAACTTGTTCAATCGAAATCGATAATAAAGGAGTTCTTTTGATGAGAATATAGTATACAAATAATGATTTTAGCCATTATATTGCATACATATTAATCATGCATGCTATAAAACAAAATTCTAAATCCCTTTTATGCTAGTTTACGTAAAAAACTTAATGCTAATGTTTTCTTTGATGCATATTTTTCTAAATTAGCATAAGAAACAAACTATTTATATCCATATTCAGAAATTTATAAAAATTTTATTTTGAATCACTTTAATTAGCATGTGTAGATCAATATGTTAATCACCTGCAACATATCTCCAACATGGACAACGACGGCATTAGGAATAGGATTAACATCAATCCACTTATCATCGTTAATAACCTGAAGTCCAGGCACATCATCTTGCATCAGAATAGTGATTAAAGTTGGGTCAGTATGAGTCCTGACTCCGTAAGTGACATCTAGTTCTGACTCCTGACAAGCTGGATAGAAATTGATGGATACATAATGTCCTTTCAATATTTTGCCTATATAATCTCTTTTCAGGCCTAAGCTCTCTGATATGGCCTCAAGTATTGCTACCTCCACCTTTCTAACACTTGCACAATATTCACCAACCTTTTCCCTGTCAAAATTGTTTAAATATACCGTGAAATACGCGAATAAAATAATTAAAGTGAAAAGGTCTGGATAATTATATTAATGTGAAAATTTATTTGCCTGAAAGCAGGAGGAGTCGAGGGCCACTGGTTCTTGAAATCTTCGACGGGGTGACAGTGAAATTTCAAAGATTGTCTTGAAACAAAGATATTCCGGGTCTTATCTTGAAAACCTGTAACCAGCCTGATGATACTGTTAGGGTCAGATGAGCGAAATTTCAGTCTTTCTTCTTCTGGCAAGTGGAAGAAATCTCTTGCCGTGTCTAGCATGTTGTTGATCTTCATTTCTGGAATTCCATGGTTCTTGACCTGATCATGGTGTAGCATTTAATGTTAGAATTATAACATTCCAGCATATCATATGCACCATCTGAATTATAATATATCGAATTACAACAAAAGGAGATTTTAACTGCACGAAGAATATATTATGAATTGTGAGGAGTGGCAAACAAGATAATCAAAGTCAAAGTCGGGGCTTATGTTATTATTATCGCTGGTTGTCTGCAGCTTGTTTTCTGCTGTCCTTATTTGGTCGACACCTATTGGCTATTGCTGGTTGCCATCCTCTTATTGAAGGCTAGCTAGGTGTATTTCCTTGAAGCTAGTAGTAGTAGTAGTATATCTTTTTTTCTTTCTTATGGAAGGCTAGCTAGATGGTAGTTGTTGTCTGCAGCTTGTTTTTTTTCTGTCCTTGTATTATTTAACACCTATTGCCGGTTGCCATCTTTTTTTGCTTTCTTGTGGAAGGTTAGCTAGGTGTGATGGTATCTTTTTTGCTTTCTTGTGGAAGGCTAGCTAGTAGTAGTTGATTTCCTGTGTAAGGTTAGCTAGGTGTGGTGGTATCTTTTTTGCTTTCTAGCTAGTAGTGGTGGTAATCTTATCATCCATTAAACTAATTTTAACAGAAAAAAAGGAGTTAATTTAAGAATAAACACTTCGAAAGTTATGAAGAATGTATGCAATTATATAATTTTTGTACCGCAAAAAAGCCGTTTTTCTCGCATGCATGGCCAATCTGTTTGACGAACTCAGAGCGCTGAGGACCGAGAAGACCTTCCATGTCGATGATAGGGGTAGAGCCATCAACTGATGTATCAACACCAGAGAGAGTTGGAACCTCTGAAACGGGATCAGTGTAGGTGAAGGGACCATTTTTGGGCTCTGATAATGAACGGTGATGGGCATCAACTTGTTGCAGCATAGTGGGAGACATGATTGAAATTCAAATGCACTTGACTTCAATCTACAGAAGCTTGTGGATTTGATGATCTGAGTATGTTGGTTTGCTGTTCTATAATTCCCTATTTATAGGAGGAAACTACACAGGAGTATCAAGCATCATGGTATTGGTCTTGCACCAAAGGAAACTACATAGGAGTATCAAGCATCATGACAATATTGGTCTCGCACCAAACACTTTATCTCTCTATGTTTTTTTATTCTCCTAGTCAAGAGATGAATAAGTCTTGCACAAAAAGCACGGAAACTAATATAGTTTTTTGCTTTTTAAAATATTTTTGTTTAAAAAAATATAAAATTATTTTTTTATATATTTTTACTTATGCTAGCATGATTATATTTTACTACATAGATATTTGTAATTCGTCAAGAAAGGGTAAAAAGAAAAAAAAACAGCGACTAACTTTAATACATTTGGCCATCTACTTTTGTGTCGGAGATAAAGTTGGGTTTGATAATAAATAATAAAAGAATAAAAATTTACTAAGAATTATTCCATCTTAATAATGACAATCAGACGTTTAATTATAGGTGAACATCATTAATTATCTGGCTAAAAATTAAGTTGTTGTGATGCAAAAAATAAAGGAGCTTTCTCTTATAATGTTCCAATTATTAATTACTTGATTCAAAGAAAATAAGAATTGAACTTTAGCTTAGTAATTACTTTGATTTCTCTCTTTTTAACATCAATTTTTTTTAAAAAAAAAACTTTGGTATTCATAAAATGTAAAGAGCTCGATACCACCATACCATAAGCTTATTAATGCCTTTTATATAGTTCAAACTCTTTGTTTATGATTTTCATTTTTTTTTCAAATCCAACTTAACAAAGTTTATTTAAAAAAGCTTTAGTTGAAACAAGGTTTATGATTAATTTAGGAGGCCTGCGTAACGAAGTAATCATCTCTTATATTTATATAAGTAGGGCAGAATACAATAGTTACTATGCAACGCACTGCGCAGTATAACTCTATACAAGGAAAATATAATCTTTCCTAAACTACAACACATTCCATAATACACCCCCTCAAGCTGAAGGTGAGTTGTCCATTTGAAGCTTGGACCGTAAATAGGCAAATGTAGTGTGAGGGAGCGGCTTAGTAAGAACATCAGCGAATTGGTCTTTGGAGGGTATGGAGCGAATATGTATCTTCTTTTTTAGCAACTCTATTACGAACAAAGTGATAATCAACCTCAACATGTTTGATACGTGCATAAAACACTGGATTAGCAGACAAATAAGTAGCACCCAAATTGTCGCACCAAATGGTGCTAACAGAACTGAGAGAGAAGCATAAATCTGAAAGCATATAACAGAGCCAAAAAAACCTCAGTAATACCATCAGCTAAGGCCTTAGATTCTACTTTAGTAGAGGAGTGAGCAACAGTGCGTTGCTTACCAGATTTCTACGATGTAGCCATCAGTAGATTTTCGATCATCAATACTCCCTGCCCAGTCAGCATCAATAAAACCATGCAGTGATAAAGAGGAGCCTCGATTAAGGTGAAGGCCAAAAGAGGACGTACCTTTCAAGTACCGTAAAATATGTTTGACAGTAGCCCAATGGCTCTCAGTATGCATAAACTGATAGACTTTGTTGATAGCATAACAGATGTCTGGTCTAGTAAATATGAGATACTGAAAAACACCTACAATTTGCCGATAACGAGTGGGATCTAAGTATAAACCACTAGGCTATAAACCGACCTTTGAAACAAAAGTTGGTGTATCAACATGCTTGCAGGATGACATACTAGCCCGACTAAGAATATCAAGAGCATATTTGTGATGACTAAGCATGATCCCCATGTTGGTGGGAGTGACCTCAATTCCCAAAAAATAATGAGCATGACCTAGATCTTGGAGTTTAAATTCTGAATTCAACAAACTAATAAGGCGGCGAAGTAGAGTAGAATTATTACCAATGAACAGAATGTCATCTATATAGACAAGAAGATAGCAGATATCATGATTCATAGTTAGAATAAATAAAGAGATATCAACCTTAAAAGCGCGAAAGACAATTGATAGAAGAAAGTCACTCAGTCGTGTGTAGCTTGTTTTAAACCATAATGTACCAAGCCCGTGGAGCTTGTTTTAAACCATAAAGGGACTTGTGAAGGCGACAAACATGAGTGGGCATAGCAGGGTCAACAAAACTCGTAGGCTCTTGCATATAAACAACCTCTTGAAAGGAACCATTGAGGAAGACATTATGTACATCAAACTGATGAATCTGCCAATGGTTAGATATAGCAATGGCAAGGACGAGCCAAACAGTAGTCGATTTAACAACAGGACTGAAGGTTTCAGATTTATCAATACCTTCTTATTGAGTGAATCTGCGTGCAACCAAGGGCGTCTTGTAACTATCAATAACACTATCGGCCCGACACTTGATTTTGTAAACCCAACAACAACCAACAATATTCATGGAAGGTTCAAACGGAACCAAGGACCAAGTGTTATTATCATGTAAGGCTGTGATTTTAGATATCATAGCAGACTACCAACACAAAAACTGGTTAGCATCTTTCAAATTTAAAGGTTTGTGATCAGAGGAACATGTTACCTATAAGTGTGGTAGCAGCGAAGAAACAGAGCTTGGGTTGGCAGACCTGTGCTGTTGGGGATGCAACACCATATGGTGTTGACGAGAAACCACTGGCGCAACAGACCTGACTGGTGTGGGCTGCTGTGGGAGGGGGTAGCTGGAGAGATCAACACACATATCTAAAACTGGTGGAGACAAAGCAGGACACTATGAGGAAGATGAGGGCCTAGACAATGAGCCAGATTGCTCAATAGAGGGCGGAGCAGAAGGCTCAACAAACCTAGTGGTTGTGCTGTCTGGAGCTACAAAACCTGAACCTGCAAAATGATTAAATAAACATAACGACAACTAATGGTAAAAGGACCTGTTTAGACAAGGATGATGGTGTTTTAGTTGATGGAAAGTGTGTTAAGGTAGAAAGATAGGAGGGAGAGGCTGATTATGGGTTAGAGTCAGGGATGACAGAAACATATACAGTTTCAAGAAAGGAAAAAGACTGTTCATGAAAATGGATATGACTAGAGATGTAGACACGATCAAAAGACAAGTCGAGACAACGATAGCCTATATAACATGAGCTATGCTCTAGAAATGCACATGGAGTATAATGAAAATCTTACTTATGAATATTATATGGACGAAGAAAAGAAAATCATAGACATCTAAAAGTGCACAAGAAACTATAATCAGGTGTTTGATGAAATAGACATTCAAACAGAGATTTGTTTCGTAAGACCGATGTCGGCATATGATTAATAAGATAAATTGAGGTTTCAAACACATAATTCTAGAATTTTAGAGGTGCTTTATAGTGCACAAGTAATGTAAGACCAGTTTCAATGATATGGTGGTGATGACGCTCAACAGTACCATTCTGTTCATGCGTGTTTGGACATATTATGCAATGATGAATACCAACAATTTTGAAGAAGGAATTTAATTTACGATATTCACCACCCCAGTCAGTTTTGAACTGATTTTATTTTGCAAGAGAATTGTCATTCCACCAAGACTTGAAATTGGTGAAACACATTATACACATCAGATTTTGCACCAAAAGGATAAAACCAAATAAATTTTGTGTGCGCATCCACAAAGATCACAAAATATCAGAAACCATTAGAAGATAAAATAAGGGTAGAGCCTCAAACATCATTAAAAATTAGTTCAAATGGAGTAGATGTTTTGTGACCCGTAGATCCTAATGACAGACACGATGATTTTCCTAACAGACATGCTGGACACTGAAAATTTAAAGGACGGAGGGTACAGGTGACCTTTTTATTTGACGCTACGAGACTTAGAACCCGGGAGCTAGGGTGACCAAGTCGACGATGCCAAAACATCAGCATAAGTGGAGAAGCTAGCACAAAAAAAAAGCTTGAGGCAGAAACATGGCAAAAGACTCTGAAAAGACATAGAGGCCATCTTTACCCTGACCGAAAAGCAAAACTGCCTTGGTTATAAGATCCTTAACATAGAAAATAGAAGAATGAAATTTAAAAAAGATACAATTTTCACGACAGAATTGTTGAACAGATAAGAGTTGTTTTTTAATTTACGGCACATGCAATATATTAGACAAAGTAAAGACTCATTTAGGGTACGTAAGATATTATAGGTTGTATTAGATATGACAAGTCCCTTACCATCACTAACATGTAATTTATCATTACTAAAATAGGGTTTTGCATGTGTCATACCGGAAATATCTGGAGTAACATGCTGATTTGCGCCGATGTCAGGAAACCAAGTGACATAATTTACTGTTATGGAAGAATCACTAAAAGAGAGATTAGCCAATGCTTGATTCCCATGGTGCACAAGCTGTGAGCACTACTGTGCAGAATGCACAAACATGTTGCAGAGCTGACATTTTAGCTGGCACCCCCACTGACTAGTGTTGGATCTGTTTTGCTACCAATCTAGACGGTGTTGCTGTTAGTTTCCACGATGCTGCTGCCAATTATACCCGTTGTTTCCTCATTTGAAACTATTGCCACTATACTGGGCAGAGGAGGGGCACATGTTATGCAAGCCATTATGTCTTCCTCTACCCCGCTGGGAGGAAGAACTAGTGCCATTAAACCCTGAAAATGCTCGTTGGGTAGTAAAGGCAGAAGGGGGTTGTGTAGGCGTTGGCAGCAGCGGTGCAGTCGTGAGAATGAATTGAAGAGAGCTCCGATGTAAAAATTCATGAGTGGATAGGTGGCTATGGAGTTCAGAATACGGTAGAGGGTCAGCTTTTGTTGAAAAACTTGTAACAAGATCACGAAAGTCACTGCGGAGACCCCGAAAAACATATAAATTGAAGTCCATGAGAGAGATGGGGCGACCTGCGGCAGAGAGTTCATTAAAGAGCCCTTTAACTTTATGAAAATAGGTGGTGACAGAATCATCACCTTGGAGAAGATCCTAAAGACAATCATGTAATTGCATGATTCGAGAATTTGATGGAGATGTAAGAACATGTTTTAGCGTGCTCCATACACTTGCAGATGTTGGGCAATCTATCACAAGATGGAGCATGTCTATGAACAGAGAGGAGATGAGGGCGCTGAGAATGAGTTAATCTTGTTGTTTCCATGCCAAAAAGGATCGGGAAAAACCAGAACCGTTGGCTGTTTTAGTGGCAGAAACATCACTGTGTGGAGAAGGACACACCGTCGAGCCATCGAAAAAGGAGAAGACACCTTGACCAATTAGATATGGCTTCATTTGCATGTGCCAAAACAGATAATTGGTGTTGGTAAGCTTAAGGTTGATTACTTGCTGTGTGTTAGAAAGTGGGATGATGACTGATTTTGCGGTAGAAACTGTTGCAACAATCATGGCTGCATTGTTTACAGAGACAAATGTATTCTAGGAAAAAGTAGGAGAGGAAGAGTTGTCATTATTCATGGTTGTGACAACAGCAGAAGCATCTATAAAGGGAGGCTAGATAAATCAAAAAATTGTTGCTGGAGAAATAAACGGCAGTAGAGCCTACTGAGTGTAGAGGCTGGAATACTGTAGCGAGAGATGGCTTTACCAATTGAAGATGTTACCTGAGGAAGAGAATATCATGAGGAAGAAGAGACTGATGAGGACACAACAATGCAGTAGCAAAGGTCGCTCAAGAGAGAAAAGACAGGGAAGAATTTGTTCTGCATGGGAGGCAGCCTTGAATATGTTCTCCAGAGAAGAAGGAAGCCTTGAATCTGCTCTAGATGTTTCAAGCTCTGATACCAAGTTGAAACAAAGTTTATGATTAATTTAGGAGGCTTACGTAATGCAATAGTCATCTCTTATATTTATATGAGTAGGGCAGAATACAATAGTTACTGTGTAGCGCACTGTGTAATATAACTTTATACAAGGAAAATACAATCTTTCCTAAACTACAACACATTCCATAATAGCTTTTGGATTGAGATTTTTTTTAATATAATATTGAAGTTTTAATTTACCAAGGAATAAGTTAAAATCTTATCATTCTTATTTTATCTAATTAAATTAATAAAATTAAATATAAAATAATAGTGTGTTAGAAGGTTTTTTTATATATAATTTAATTCAAATTTTATCCATAAAAAAGAGACCTTAAAGTTTTAGTATCATTTTGAAAAAGCATGCTAATGAATCTTGTCGCTTGAAAATGCATTAAATAATATTTTTTTATTTTAAAAAAATTATTTTTAACATTAACATTTAAAAATATAAAAAATTTAATTTAAAAAAAAATCATAAAACACGAATTACTCCAAAACCTCAAACAGCATGTAAATGCTCTAGTGTGCTTCTAGAACGACATGTAAGCGTTAACAGGATCATCCATGATCTCAATTAATTGCTTTTGTGAGCTTTTCTAGAACGACACGTAAGCCTTAACAGGATCATCCATGATCTCAGTTACCTGCTTTAGTGTGCTTTTCTAGAACGACATGCTACCAGGATCATCCCTGATCGCAAGATTTGACCATCTGCTATTACAATATTAAATAGGAATTTACTCAGCGGATTCATCCAGCAATCAATTAATACAGAAAATCAACATTAACGATTAAGAAACAGTTTATTCCGTAATTATGTTCTATATTTCAATGCTGATGAAACGATATAGTTTTATCTGAACCTAAGCCCAGATTGATGGATTCTTGATTTCTTGGTCAATTCTTGGTACGTGCAGGCAGTCTAGGCTCTTATTGCTCTCTTCTTGTTCGTCTTTCATTGGCTAAACAAACCACACAACGGATTATTTGTGTCAAGATTTTGTAAATGTTTTCTTCGTTAGCGAATTAAAAAGAAATTGTGATGTAACATATTAATGAATAGAGAAATATGGTGGCGGGTAAATGAAACCAAGGAAGTAGGGTCAAAGGGTCAAAAGTAGCCATATTTCTAGAATAGTTTACTAATAAATTCATACAGGACCAAATGCGAATTTCCAAGTTGATGAAAGCAAAAAACGTGGCATGTAATTTCAAGCCAAATAAGTATTAAATTCCATCATAATTGAAAACCCAACTCCAAATGTGACTAAATACAAATTTTATGTTCCTCCACTTCAATGTTGGCATTCTTCTTCAAACGATTGAATTGTTTAATATAATTTTTTTTTCAAAATTAAATGAGGTGTTTCTAATTGGTTTTCTCATCTAGGAAAGTCTATGTAAATAAAATCATAGTAACTAGTTGAAGGAAGAGGAGTAGCGGTGTTTATGGGTAGTGTGTGTAAAGGTGAATTCAAAAAAATATGTCAGGGAAGGTAGTGAAAGCATAGGCAATAATTTTGTCTATTCAAAATTGTTAAATGGAAAAACATATTCATCAAACTAAACATAAGGAGAAATATAAATTTATTTGGATGAGATATCAAAATATCTATAACTTAAACGAGAAGAAGTATAGCCTAGAAACACTCATGAAATGAATTAGAAATCTAACTTATAAAATTGAAAATGTCTCGTTTAAATCCTAAATAGTATACAAGTAATCTAGTAGCTCAAATAATAATAGTAAATAAACTAAAAAGAGATAACATTTTTTCTTGTTCGAATCTTACTACTTGTATTTTATAAATTACATGTAGATATGCAATTGCTAAAGACTTCAAATTGATAGGTTTCCTCTTATAGTTTGTTCTTCAAAGTGGCCACTTATATGTGGATCACATCTAGAAGCAGGGGCGGAACCAGAAAATCAAATTAAAAGGGGCTAAAATGTTAATTGTTTTATTATTTAAGTTAAAAATATAAATATTGTTAAGGGAGGGGTTGGAAAAAAATTTTCGCCCCTGTCTCCGCCCTTGTCCAGAAGTGTATACACAGTATAAAAAAAATCTCAAAAAAGTATATCATTCATATTGATTTATACTATATCCTAACAAATGATGTGGGTTTCTTATGGAGTGAACCACGTCCATGCAAAGAGAAAATAGGGAGGGTTACAGCAGAAAAATATTTGAAAAGAAAAACGTTACCACAAAGCTTGTGTTTTGGAAAAACTGTGCTGTACAGAAACGTAACAATACCTTATGCTCTAACAATTAATACTTCAATTATGAACAGATTGAATAAACTGCTTTACTAAATCAACTTTACTAGACTTAACTGCAATATCAATTTCTAAAAAGATAAAGCTTTCCATCAATTTTCCGCAAAGCACTCAGATAAGGAACATAAAATTCTACAGCATATTATGCATCTAGAACTAGAAGACATTTATGCATTTAATTAATTATATGCTATAATTGTTTTATTATTATAGACTGACATGCCTTTCAAGAGTCAAGCCTGCCCTCATAATTTGACCATCTGCCACGGAATTACCAGGGAAGATGCTCAGCGGAGTCATCAAGCCATTAAGCATTTTATGTGATGCCTCCGGTAAAAACGATCGAATTTTGAAAAAATAAAATATTAAGGTCATGATACGTTTATTTTATTAACCAGATGTCAGATTTCATCACTACATAGAGTCATTGTTTATTCGATTGATTATTTATAAAATTCAGTGATAATACAAATCCATTTTTGCATGAATTATAAGATTAACAGTCGCATTAAATCAAATCAATAATTTATTTAGGGATTAATTACCCATGCATTTTGATTTTTGATCATGAACTTTATAACGGTTTTACATTTTTTGTTGTTGTAAAATTTAACAGAAAAATAAAATGGAAAACCATATCATTCACGACGGATTGTATTTCTAACTATATTGTTGGCACAACAAATATATAAACTATTAAAGAATAATATAAATTATATCTTGGTACCTTACCTAACAGCTTTAACTATTAGATTGAGATGATTATTTGACATGGTATCAGAGCCTTGATGACCAAGCGGTCACGAGTTCGAATCTCACCATCCTCATTTATTTGATAAAAATTAAGTACAAGGTAATGTTGACATGTGCAAGTTTCAAGTCAAAAAGCTTTCACTTAAGAGGATATGTTAAAGAATAATATAAATTATATCTTGAAATCTTACCTAACAGTTTAAACTATTAGATTGAGATAGTTTTTTTTTCATAAAAATACCAATGTGGTCTATAATTGTGCTTTTAATGACGATGTGTACTTAATTTTGCATATTGTTGGACTCTTTGGTCTATTTATGACTTCATCTGCGCCGTCTATATAAGCTCATGTTGTTTTCTTCGTGTTTGCCTTTGATAGTATATATTATCTAGTAGGTTTTTTGTTTTTAATATTTTTGTTTGGCTTTGTTCATCAATTTTAATTATTAAACAGAAGAAATACAATGGCGGATATGAAAAACCATTGGGAAGCAAATGATATGGATTATAATTTCAAGTATCAAACGCCATCAAAGTAAGAACTTTTCCTCCAAATTTTAATTTTTTAAAAAGTTATCTAATAAACATGTTACATCCATTCTCGTGTTCACATTCTTCTAATGATTTAATTCTATAAGTTATTGTTCAAAATTAAATAAGGTGTTCTTCGTTGTGTTTTTTTTAATTTATTGAGAAGGGTTTAATATAAGTTTAATTGTTTAAATAAGGTGTTTTTTAAGTCTTGTGAAAGCTAACTCCGTAGAAGGCACGTTGCGCAAAGCAAGCAGCCAATTTGGCATGTGAGCTAAGACCACCAGATTTTCAGTTCTAGAATGGGGATAATTTTCAAAGTGAGTCTTGCATCAAATTATACTTATTTTTTAGTGTCAAATTCCATAACTAGTCTTTTAATATCGTTCCATATTGACTCGCACTTCGACTTCAACGCCAAATTCCTTCTCTTTTATTCAATGGTTTGACAAAACTTCCTGCACCGAAATCAAATCTCACTGCATTCAGGTTTTTAATTATGAACATATTCATAAAATACTACTTTTTTTTTAATCTTTTATAAAATTTAAATGCAGAATAATGATATGATAAACAAACATTAGGGAAGCTTCGGATCGATTACATCAACAAACATTAGCTGCTTTTATATAAAGGATGGTGTGATAAATCAAAATGCTATGATTAGTGCAATTTTTGTTTATTCAGTGAGAAGCTTAACAATAAAAAATCCAAGTCAAAAGTCTAATGGTGATTTTAAGTTGAGAATAATAGGAGGCTTAACCAATTATTTAATTAACTTTTTATTTTTATATATGTAAGGCAGTGTACAATAGTTAATGTAGAGATTGCAGCACAAAATTAGCTTGTACGCATGGTAAGTAGAATTGCTATAATGTATATCCTATAAATTAACACTTCTTATAATAGGCTCACTCAAGCTGAGGGTGGAGATTCAACTCGAAGCTTGAACCGAAAATAAATAGAAGAAGCAATGGGAAGTGGCATGGTAAGAACATCTACAAGTTGATCCTTGTAAGAAATAAAGCGAATATAAATGTGTTTCTTGACAATCTTATCGTGTACAAAATGATAATCAACCTCCACATGTTTAGTAAGAGTATGGAAAATAGGATTTGTGGCACTCAAATTATCACACCAAATCATAGACATT
>Ga0307518_10002421_pt1 | contig 13612 bp, 16 predicted proteins | sample 25_EM_MG_FD_203889 | JGI IMG/M metagenome (GOLD analysis project Ga0307518, IMG submission 203889) | Populus trichocarpa ectomycorrhiza microbial communities from riparian zone in the Pacific Northwest, United States - 25_EM | ecosystem: Host-associated > Plants > Roots > Unclassified | place...
GCGGTGATAATCAGGGGTCCATATTCATGGCATCCAACCCTGTAACGGAGCCTCGCTCCAAGCACATCGACATCCGCTACCACGGAATCCGCGAGTCAGTCGCGAAAGGTAATGTGGAACTATTCTTTATTGATGATGCTGAGAATCCCGCCGATCTGCTCACCAAGAACTTACCACGCAAGAAATTCGCGAAGTTCAGAGCTCAACTAGGCTTACAGTTTCCCTCTGGCAGCATCTAGCGCCTTATTCGCTGAAGTGCTCTACGTGCAGCACAGCGAGGGGGAGTGTTGAAGTTGCATGTGCACCCGGCGTAAACCGTCGACGAAGTGCGCACAAGACTGCGACCCATTTTAGTGTAGACTTAGTAATAGTCCTCTTTAGAGTAGATGTTACATGTCACACGTCACAATGTTTGTAGTATATAAACAGCGTTCATCGCTTATATAATATAACAGCTCTTGACCAGCTACCGCTATCATCTCAGCTTGTCCCGTCCACATAACAGGTGAGCAGGAGTAGCAGTTCCTCTACGTACATAGGTATTGCTTCAACAACACTATCCTCCATGATTTGCACATTTTACTTATGATACAAAGGCCGGAAATTTACTTGTTATTCAAGAATCTTTGGGAGGGAGTGACAACGATCACTGTGAGAACCAAACCGCGTTATTTTCACCGCGTGAGTGGTGATAAACCCTTTTCACCCACCTACCAGGGATTTCGAGAGCGGGTGAGAAAAAGGGTGATTTGGGATCACACAGAAACTGAGTGATCGAAATTGTGCGGGAGACATGGGGTGATCGAGCTAGTCAAATTCACCCTGTAATCATCAGGGTGAAAATCACTTCAGCTGTTCTCTGGGTGATAAGGCAATGGTTAAATTCACAGGACGAATTCATGCTCAAAATCACCCTGACTCCCAATGGATAGTTTAGCCAGTAGCATCACCCACTTTGTAAATAGGATAATACCAAGTACAATATAACCATTTAGCTAGTATAGCATGATGAGTGATCAGACGAAAACTGCTGCAACTCCAAGAGTTCCAGCTTGCGCTGCACTTCACACCTCTTTTCCTCGGCATCCCATTTGGCGTTCACAAGGGATCGAAGAAATCTGGGATCAACCCAAACGAGTCGCCGCTTGAGCTTTCTGACGTGCCAGTCAAGCGCATCAGCCACTGGTACTTTGAGCACCACAACTCCGAGACACTGCTCACCTGCGGCCAGTGGAAGAGCTGTTTGAAGAGGATGCATCTTCATTCATAGGGTTATCAGTGGCAGTCGCAGCAACGTCATGATCTTCCGTGAGCAATGTTTGCGAGATTGACCTGTCGTGGCTATGTATTTAGTCATTCCCGCGACAATACGAATAGAACGTACTGTTTGAGCATAGGCTTATCACCATCGTGTTTAGCTCCTTCTGTGGCCCTTGGCATGGGGTGCAGCGGTTTATTGAAAGACCAACTGACTTGTCACTGGCCACTTTATAGACATTGTACCTATGAATTAGTCAGCGCCTGGTCAACAAAACGCGATTGGACATGAGTGCATGACGCGTCGAGCGGGTGAAAATCACCTGCTGGAAGATTGTGTTAGCGCATGGTAGGCCCAGTAGACCCCAAACCACCAGACTTGCCTGCCAGAGGTGCAAGCACGTGCAGAGTGTGTGAATTGATGCTCATGCAGGATGTCTGGTATGGCTCGGGCAGTCAAGACCTAGCCAATGGCATCAGGGCAGGTTAGCAAATATAAGTGGCATACAAAACACACTGCGCTGAGAATGACCACTGTCTCCATGTTCCTTACGACAAGGGTGGCGAGGGCTAGAAGTGGTTGAATGCGCAATATGAGATAAAGACAATTTAAGATAGGTGAGATTAGGTGGATTAGTTGCTAGATCAGAACGCGTGTGCATGGGGCCCGAAAGGGTGATATCAGCAGGAGATAGGGCGGGTGAGGGGCAGGCGAGGACCCAAGCACGTATGGCAGGGTTGCCTATAAGCAATGGAAATGTGTTAGCAACGATGGCAATGCCAACAGACAGCTAGCAAAGAAACATACAGTTACCAACATTGCGAGTTGATTTATTATTCATCGCCCATCTCTGGAACATAGAACACGCATGCAAGGTCCCCACTTCGGTCGATGACGGCCCAACTGTTGTTAACACATGAGATACGACCAACGACGCACTGTATACATGTTATATCAAGAATGTCTAACCCTCCGAGCTTTGAGTAGTAATGAATATCGAGGGCTGCATTGGAGCGCTCCACCTTGCAGGTCTTGATCGAAGCGAGTATATGGACGGTTGGTTCAGGGATACGGAGGCCGGCATCTGAGGGTAGTGAGACCACAAATATGTGCTGAAGCTGGCCATAGAATGTCTTCATCTCGTATTCTGGCTGTCGTCTCTTCTGGCGTGCATACTTGTCCACTAGGGTCTCATACTGCACCACCATGCATAGTAAGCTTAGTACAGAGAAAAGAAAACATTGACATACCCGAACAAATGATGCATCGCGGGAGTCTTGCGCAGGCTTGATAACACCAGCTGCATGCATGGTATCCCCACCATCCAATCGGCACACTTTGCCCCAGGTTTTGACACATTCAGCTGAGCATATGTGTAATTAACCCAAAATGTCAGCATACCAAATTGCAAATGGACTGATGCATTGAACGTGGTACGTACAGAAGCTTGCTGTACTTGTCTCCCCATCTCAATAATTTCATCATGCTGACGAAGAGGCAAGTCTGCTGGATCATACTTCGTGACTGTGGTTTCTGCGGGAGTGTCGACTACATCCGGATGTCGTCGTTGGTCAAGAGGAACGTAATGAGTGGTAGCGCGTGAGTTAGGAATGCGGAGACCTTTAATCTTGCACATCCAACAAGGACTTAGACCATTGTGACCCTTCATGCGCATCAGCATAGAAATGGCTGGTATGTCTCCTCCAATAACTATTAGATGCGCTCGCAGAAGAAATAACTCGCGTTGAAGTGCATCATATGCACGAGTGCCCAGAACAAGTGCCAAGAACTCCTCAACAGCGGGCCACAGAAACGAGTCGAAGTCTTTAGGTTTTTTGGGTCCAGGGACCACACCAAGGCAGAGGATATATTGGCGATGAAAGTGAATGTCAGGGGGGAGATTATAGTTATAAACGATGATGGGCCACGTAGTAGTTTTGCGTTGTCGAAAAGGCGCAAAGCCATCCGTGGAGAGTCCGAGTGCAATGTCACGGGGGTCCGAAAAATAGTTACAGGGCAATTTCTGGCCATCAACCTCAATTTCTGTGCGGCACAAGTCACGGTAAACGTGTCCATCGAAGACGTCGCTCACCCGATCCAGTGTGTATTCACAAGACGCACAATAACGCATCTGCTCCGCCATTCTTGGATTACGGTAGAGAGCGACCAGTCGTGGCAACAGTGGGATGTACGTGAATTGCGAGCGTGCTCTGTCCTGCGAGTCAAACCTTGGCTCATTGCAGAAAGTGCAGTTTTGATCATTGATATACGGGCCAATGTAACAACAGCATGAATTAACACAGCAATCAAATTTTGTGGGCTCTACACCAGATAAAGCCAAAACACGTGCACGGGCATGGGCCAGACTAGGAGGTGGTTCCTTGGGGAAGGCATGCGCCAGCATTGAGTATGTCCGAGTAGGCATACATGACTTAATCTTGAGCGCGAAGGCACAGAGAATAGAGAGGTCTTCGTTGCCGATCTCTGTAGATATGGGTGAAAACATAAATGAAAGGTCAGGATGGTCAAGAATGTCTTGGACACACCCATATCAGCAAGGTCTTGCTCAAAATGCTCGCCCAATGCGTCCCAAGCAGAAAGTCCATCTTGGGGCATAACCTCGCCCTCATCTTCGGAACTAGTTGAAGGCCCGCTGGAGTCTGATTCTAATGTGGGTGATGGGCTTCTTCTCGGGCTATCTTCATCGTCCGACTCTATGAGTGGCGCTCGCAATGAGTTTGCTAAGTGAACAAATTGCCCAGAACAGCGACTAGTCGCCCATGTGGGAGAGACCTGCTCGTGTGACATTGGTCCGACCGGTGGGTCTGCTGCACTCCAGTCCATGGCCATGGGCTCAGAGAAATCACAGGCATCTTGAGGAACCAGGTTGGGATCAGCAGCGACGCAAGTCTGTAAAACAGTTTTCTTGGAACGGAGTGGGGGTACAACCGACACTGCGTCCCAACGGCCAGTACTTGCTTTGATATGGGGCCTTGCCTTACCATCTAGGTGGCGCCTTGCTGTTTGAATGGAGACGCTGAGGCCACAACCACATTCACAGAGAACTTTTGGCATGATGCATAGCCCTGGCGCACTGGGCTCAGGATAAGTTGTATGTATCAAGCTCAGGATGAGTCGTACGTACCAAGTTGATGTATGCAACTGGCCTCGATATCTCGCGCGAGGATCTGGAGAGCAAGCTTAGTGAGATTAGCGCTAGCTGGTCCGTGCATGCATGTAAATTAGACAGGTACCGGAACACAAAGTGGAACTTCTGAATATCATATGCCTATCACCACGTAGACGGGGTGGAAGGCAACAGCCTGCCGATGTCAAACACCAGAAGTTAAAAGGAAGTCAATCAACCAAAAAAAAGCCCTCGCCTTTGTTCTGCCATCTGTGATTCATCAATCGTCAATGCCCCCTTCGAATTCTCCATCAACCACTCACGGCTCACGTGCAGGATCAACTCATCCTGGATCGAACCAAGAGAATCAGCCCACACAAGGTCGACCACCACGTGGACAGACAGCCACAGCTGTACGACAGGCTCTCCAGAATAGAGTTAACGAGCAAGAGGCTGAACTACAACGGCTTAAGGGTGCGCACAAAGTCACTGAAACACTACATCCACTTACCTGATTATCTGCTTGTAGCTGATCTTGACAAGGCCCTCGCGGCCAAACGTGACATGGAGCGTCGTGTTGTGATCAGCAATGTTGGTAAAAAAGAGCAAGAAACAATTGACAAACCCAAGGGTTCTGCAGGAAACGGGTTTACTTTGATTGACGAGATGGAACTGCAAGATAAAAGGCAAACATACCTCAACATTCAGGTAAGTCTCTACATTTGCCTAATTTAGTGAAGACCGCGCATGACACCAATTGCTTGCCCAGCGCACTGTTTGTGCCCTTTGCCATGCAGGAGGCCTTGACTTGCAAAGAACATACCGTCAACAGAGTACACGCGACCTGGCTAACATATTTGAAGTGGTGAGTTTTTTTTGCGTTGGACGACACTGGTACAGACTCAAGTACTTGCTATATATGCTATAGGCCAAAAAACGCCACCCATATCTCAATCGCTTTAGGAACAACTGGGCAACCGTGGAGCTTGTCAAGCAGTATCTGGCTAACCACAGGAAGCACACGAAGATGCTTGAACAGCTCATCGCATCGGAGGTGGATGACCCAACTGGATCCGGTGGTGAAGGTCCTGCAGGTGACACATCTGGTGAGGTTCCAATCGATCCAGACTTGCAATGATGGTAGGCACATTTTAATTCAATCATGCACAACACTTCAACTGATTGGCATGCAAGTTCAGGCGCCAACAATTACCACTTCCAGTTTACCTTTGACTTCGCGATTTGATATTCAACATTTATTGCACAACATTCATCTTTGGATCGCATGGCCCTGGGCCCGCCTAGCTACATGCCACTGGTACTCACTTTAGTTATTTTGATGTCGTCCCATGTACATTTTTTATTCCCATAATCAAGTGTGTTTTTGTGACCTATCTGGACCGAGCTCAGATCAACTGGAATTCTTAAGTGGATTGTCAACAAATGCATTCAGGTGTATTTCAGCTGAGGAAGGTGAGCGATGATGACCTGGTAGGCTGATACATTTGCACCAAAGAGCGTGTGATTTTTGACCGGAGAAGGTGTGACTTTCCTGCCGATTTTCGGCCAGACATCAAGTGAATTTGTCCATTGTGTAGCGGTCAGAGCCTGGAGATAAAGGCCTACTAAAGTGGTGAGGAGCACCAGGTAAACTGTGGGGTTATCACGAGTTCCCGCATTGTATTTTCACCCAGAATACAGTATGTTTTCACCCTCTGTCTCAAAAATTGTACCAAGTGATTGCACCAAAAAACGGCTCAAAATCTCCAACTAACACATGAGTGATAATAATCTAGCACGGGTTTATTTCACCCACCCCATGGGTGATAGTATCCCGGAGTTTAGGTGAAACGTCGGAGGATTTTCACCTGGTCTACTTCCCACAGTGGATACTAAAAGAGGAAGTCACTCTCTAGATGTCAGCTTAGTTTCCGCCCATCTATCCTTTAATCTTGCCCGTCATGCCTTGCGTGACATGCTGTGACAAAATTGTGCATTACATGTTGATTTCGCACTTTTTTCGTTCACACGCTGCTGCTGAACGACACACTACGAATTCATGCACTGGAGTTGTACAGAGTTGTAGATAGGACCTTTGGGCACCTCTGGCTGAAAGCCAGGGTCTTCAAGTTGTTGTGTTATGGAGTCATTCAATGAATAGTCAAAATTATGCATTAGGCATGCAATGATAGTACATACCAACAGTACTGCATTGCAATGTTGTCCAAGGTAAGCATCTGTGCCACTCGTCGGATACCCTCAGCGGTATGGCAAGAGAGGATCCACACTGGCTAGTACCAGTGTGGTGTTGCACGGGGACGAGAAAAGTGCTGGCGTGCTCGCCCGGCTGGCCTGTGGGAACAGAGGGGAACAGCCTCGAGCGCTGTTGGCTTCGCTGACAAAGAAGCCTCCTTGTCCCCACCCGCCTTCACCCAGTTTTTCAGACCATCCTTATGTCGGGTCGCTGCCAGCTCAAACGCTTCGGCCTACTCCCCTCATATGTGGTAGATGGTAGTTCACTGGAAGGGCGGCGGTTGGGGTAGCGGTTAAGTCCCCTGACGAGAGCTTTCACAGGCTCGAAACCGCACGCCCAAACACGCCCGTTTACCTGTCCCTATTGTACGCGGCCCCGATCTTAGGAGAGGGGCGTCCGATGGACACGACAAACAGATTGACCGCCCGGGATACCTCTCTTCGCACACAGACTATACACTACCCCCCTTCGTGGGGTAGTCTTGATCTCCAGCGCTCGACCAGTGACATTTTTAGGTGCGATTTTGATGCATCTGCGTCTATGCCTCGGTCTATAGACCCTATCACAACACAACACAGGTAAGTTTTTGTCTTGTAAACCTTGACCTTGGCACTGGTACTGACTGTCTCCAGCTGCGTTGCCTTGACTTGTGTTGAGTCGATGCTTCCACCGCTCATTGTGCCACCCATGCCACGCTTCGTCCGCCGTCACCATCACTGGCCATTCTACCGTCCGCACTCACCGCAATCCGCCTGCCTGCATTCTCGAACCATCCAACGGCGATCTTTCGACTCGCCATGCCCAGGACCTCGATCGGTGCATTTGATGGTGCGTATACGTCGCTATCGCCAATCCCACCCTTCTCCATCAACCTGTAAGCTCGGGTGGCTTGATTTCGGGTGTATTTGGTAAGGTTTCTAGTCCAACACGTTCTGACATTCGCCGCATCGTATGCAGCCGGTTTTGTCTCTTCTGCAACACTTTGCCCATCTATGCGCACGCTTGATGGATCCGCATGGTTTCCAAACCCGACTTGTCTGGTCGCCCTCTCACAGGTCCAACAGGTGAGTTAGGTGGTTTCTTCTTGCGGCATGTTCTAACATTTTTGGACGCATTTGAAGTTGTTTTTACGTCGTCCGTGATGCTTGGTGCATCCGTGCGCCCGCTGGATCTGTTCGTATGGATTTCAATGCCACTTGACTCGGCTGGCTGCGTACTCGATGTGTTCACGTGGGTCACACCCCTCAACATTGCCCGCATGCACTTTCGTGCTTCCACCGCATGTGCCTGCATTCATAGCGCTATCCGACTTCTTCTGCGAATCCTCACGCCTTTAGGCTGTCTGCAATGTCTGCGCATCCAGTTGCGTGACTCATGTTGCCAGCTGTCTGGTCAGCTCGCCAGCTCGCGTCTTCAACCATTCGAGGAAACCGGTGCCGTCAGACCCACGCTACAGGTGTTTCTGCTGCCGCAGGTCGGCCGCTTTAGCTGGTGCCTCCGCCCAGGTTCGCAGCCCCAAGCACCGCCGCGTGCAAATTTCACAAATAAATCTACTTTGGCATGACAACTACCTTATTTGCACCCAGCCAGACAATTCCAGTGTGGATGACTGGTCTCTAGATGGGCCCTATTTAAGAGATCCTGATTGCCACCGAAAAGTGCTGCCTTAGGTGTAACCACCCCGATACCAGCATCAATACCTATGATATCACCCCCATTGCACACACCCCAAGCATGAGACTCCCCACCGCAAGCGCTTGCCTGACCCACCCACCCCTCCACAATGTCGGCTCCATCACGAAATCAGTAGCAAGCATCCCGATGCAGGCAGTGTAGATCAGCATGCCCGCAAGGATATAGCAGACATAAGAGACATATATGGGCTGCCAGTTCGCGTGCATGTGAGTCGCGTTCTTCGATGGACACGGTGGGGGAGCGTGCTTATCAATGTCAGCTCCTGTTCTGAAGACGAGCATATCGAGTCTGATCCATGCAGGCATCGTGATCGCGAAAGGCAAGCCAGCGTCGGCTTGAGCACGGTGATAAACTTTGATAGATACTTTTCGCGCGGAGGGATGTATGCGGCGGAGTGTAAGTACGTGCAAGAAGAATAGGGCGAAGAAGAAGGGGGAGTCGGGGGAGGGGCCTTCGAAGAGTTGGTGGGAAATCACAAGTGCAAGAAGAGATGCTGCACAGAGTGAAAGGTGAGAACTTTCCATCATCAACGGCGAAGACCCATACTGAATTCAGATCCGGACATAATGCGAGCGCGAGTTTGATGACGAGCGAGTGGATCGTGATGCCCAGTTGTAAAACCTGTGTATATGCATCAGCGTCGAGTTCACGAGGGAAGATTGTGAGGTCTAGTACATTGCTTGTGTCTTATTGCATTACAGTTAGCAATGGCTGACCATGACATGTCTTTGCAGTGGATACAAGCGTTCTGCGGAAAGCTCAGCACAGCAGTCCCTTTCTCGCATCGACTGGGCTGCTATGGCTGAAGATTAGTTGTTGACTCATAGACTGGCACATCACTACAATTTCTTGGTCTATATTCTAGAACTTTTGTCGCATACTCACAATCATATTACTTGTACTGGCGTAACCTATATACCCTCTTTAGTTACCCCCAATTTAATCTGCTTTCATGTAATGGGAAGCCAAGAAGCAACTTTCTTCCTTCGAGTCTTTGGTCTGCTTGGGGGGATTACTTACTCTTGGTCCAAAGGTGTATTACGACTAGTAGTGAACACAGTCGACTCTAAAACCCGCGCCTTACAACCACCGACTAAACTTCATATACATGCTATCCTGCATCTCAGCTCTTTACTCGTTACCTCCCATTCCACCTGCTCAGAGACAGAGATACGTCCTGTCCATTCTTAGGCACCTCGTCTGACAGGGCACCGTCCCTGTGAACAGATTTGAGCACAACAGGACCATGGAACGAGTGTAGTAGAACCTAGGTGATCTAGTGGAGCTTGCCTATGACTTGATAGACATCAACACGGCATCATATAGCTTAATCCATAGCTCCTCCTCCAGTTTCTTCAGCACCAACTCACTGACACTGACTTTCGGGGGGTCCCATGGATATATCACGCCGTGCGTTCCGGGAAGCATGAAATGCGACTCTAAATTTTTACGGAGCCAATCACAGCACCAGCAACACTTCTGGGTAACTGCAATCGCACCATCCCCAGCTTCCACCACCTCCTCTGAATGTCAATTTGGGGATACAAGAAGAATGAAAGGAACCCACCGGCTGAACAATCTGTTGCATTTGTGCATCCAAAAATCCCACATTGGGGCCTGCTTGCACCGTAAAATGATTCAAGAGGCCCATCAGTGTGGCCTCTGGATGGACGAAGCCAAAGAACATGTTGTCCGAATGTCTTTTTTCCGTATAACGACTCTCTAGGGTCTCCAGAACGACCTGACGATCTCGCATCATAGCTGGGAATTGTATAAAGAACTCATCGGAGATTTCACGCAGTGTCAGGACTGAGGATGGTGACCAAGGCATCTGGACAAGATCAATTTGAATGTTACTCAGAAGTTCGGGAAGTGCTTCGTTATCGCAGAGAGCGTTCACTGCTTCATGCCACGCGACAACCGTCCTTAGGTAACGAAGGACTTGATCCCCCTTACTTTCCCCCAGTTCTGGTAGGAGTTGTGCTGACTCGCCATCTGTTATGGTGGCTTATTTAGTCCCAACAGCCTTCAAGTAAAGATCTGATTGACATACCAAATTTGTCCACGTGTTACGACCATGCCCAACTCCGGGTCTTATCCAGTTACTCCAGTCGCATCGCAGCACTGTAGCTCAACTCCGGACCTCTGCGCATTACTCTGGTCCCGGACACGCACATACCCTTCCGCTAAGTGCGACCCTTTGCATTAGACTCAATCCAGTCGTTACCACACTTCCCCGTCCACCCTGTTGTACCGTGAGTTCTCCGTGCTCTGTTTGTATCTTCTACCTTGTAGTATTTTCTCCGGACCTTACTTATTTTCATCGGACCTGACCTAGTCCCAACTCCGGTCGTCCCTTGTCCGCCTTTTAGGCTGTTTACTTGTCACCGTAAGTACTCGTCCCTAGCTCTTACTTAGTATAAGTACTCTGTAGATTATCCTGTATTCTTGAGTCTGAAATCAACCATAGTCATCTACTCCTGGTCCTGTCCGTCTCCGTCTCCGTCTCCTCTTCTTGACCGGAACCTACGCAAGGGATCAACGCCCGTTGTCCTTAGTTGTTGAATCCAAGCGGTCACCAACTCCAGCCGGACTAATCTCTTGTCCAGCCCTCTGCCCTTCTCCTTCATCCGCTTTCGTCCGGACTTGACCGGACCCCCTACCGGAGTAGACCTGGACTTGACACCACGGCTATAGATTAGCGATCATACGATAAGCTCTGGTTCAAAGTAAAGAGACACCTACTGTTACCTGTTCTCATTGACATGAATGTAGTAGTTATACCATCCACCATATTTGTCTTCATCAATAGATCCTCGACAATCCCAGCTTCCCAGGTCACAAAGTAATAGAGGAGGCGGCACCAGAAATTGAGTATCTCCATTTCCTTGTCCAGATCTTCCTTCTTCATTTTCATAGCTTGCTCCATATTTTCAATGGATTTGTCCACGGCGGACAAGAAAGCGACCAAGATCCTGGACCAGTCACGCTTCGTCTTATCCGAAAATTCCCATTCCGGTTGTCCTGCAATGATTCTAGTAGACTTTATTTTCGGCAGACCCTTGGACTTGACTAGCCAGTCTGGCGGGGTGACCCATTTGCGAGTGATCTCGCGGCGATTGGGTTTCCACTGACCAATCAACTCAGTCAACCGCTTACCACCACACAGTCTGGTATCCTGCCTGAAGCGTACGGTAAATTTACGGAAGTTTCGCTGGAGGAAGAAGACCTCAAGGGCCGCCAGCTGCTCGACATAGTATGGTGCACGCCGATCGACAGCTGATAGAGCAGCCCATGTATCCGCAATATGATTTATAAGCTTTGGATGAGGAGGGCTGTGAAAGAGTCAACAAATTGTAATCTACTCAAAGGTGTGTGAATAATACCCTTCCACTGCCTCGTCGAGTGACCTACGGTGATTCTGCACGGGCCTCAGAAAGATGGGCGACGCAGATGAAGGCCCATGTGGGTCCTGGGCTGCGATGAGGATCTGTACTGGCTGTCCTTGGTTAACAGAAGCGGTGACTGCGATAACTCTCTTTGCATCCGTATCGTATTTCTCGTTACACATTAGTAAGGTGGTGAATTCAAGTGACGTAGAAAGGAGTGTCCCGAGGGCTGAGGCTGGCTAGAGGGCCCTTGCTGCACCGCGAATCTATGCAACATAGTCGTGAGACTACGTATACAACGTTGAAGCTCTTCTTTGACTGGTTGTGCAGATTGCGACATGATGGTGGCGAAGTGTCAGAGCTAAACTTAGGGGGTGTCTCCCTTAACTAGGGAGATTTCAAGCACCGATTCAACTAACATTTGCCAAATATAGGGACAAACTCACGACCTTCTCCACCAAGGCACTTGGATCCCAAGTGCTACTATCATTTCGAGGAATGTAATACTATACGAGCCCTGGAAACGCAAAGAACCAGATCAGGACGGTGAAGAGAGTAGGCCTACGAAACGCAACAGATTTATAAGTTTGGCACTCCATTAACAATCGCGTAAGGGACATGGAGGGCCAGGGAACTGATATCTCAATTGGCGTGACAGAAGCAGTATATGTATGCCTAAGCTCAGTCTCATGCTCAGTTCAAGTTGCTCACGTCAATCATGTTATAGGGGCCAAACACAACTGCTCCTACCTTATGACCTCCCTCGTGCGGTCTCTCTGTGACATCACGTACTACTGTACGTGAGTGCTGGAATGAGTCAAGAGCACATGGACGAAGTCTGAGGTCATCTCAGTTTCGCTAGCCGCCCTTGCATGCTTCACCCCCAGGACACGCTCGATTGCTGCCTCTTCTAATTGCAGATACAGTAGACTACATCAAAATGCATTAGGTATGCATGCATAAAATAGGTAGTGCATCAGATTTCCCTGGAACCGAGTTGGGACCCACTCAAAATTGCTCATCTGTGCATAATGCAAAGTGCAAGCTATTGTGGCGAAATTTATGCATTATGAGCATTGAGCACTACCAATTGAATGGCCTGGGCTGAGCAAGGCATCGCAGGTGCATTCAAATCAACTAAAATATGCCCTACCACTACCTGTAAGGTTAACACACATCTGACCAAGGTCAATTACATCTAAAATATATAAGGAGCAATTGCTGGCGGATGTGTCTGCATCAAGTCATACAAGTGGAACTAAGTGGATACGATTGATGGCTGGTGGCACTTCGTCGTCATCATTGGGTGGGTAGCACCAATGTGGCAGTGATGGTCAATGTTGGTGTTGCTGTCGTCACGGTCATAGTCTCAATGTTATTCTCATTACAGGCAGTGGTATGGCGTCATTGTGGTCGTGGTGATCTATCAGCTTGGTTGTTGTTTGTGGTAGTCCAACATTGGTTGCCATCGTGGTTGTGACAGTCAACATTGGTGGTGGCATTGTCATCATCGACGCCGATGACGGTCATCACTGTTGTTATTGCTAGTTGTGGTTGTCGTGGTTGTCAACACTGGCGTTGGCGGCACTTGTTCTCGTCATCGTCCTTGTTGCAACAATATAGCACAGCGCCGTGTCTTTGTCAACACTAGTCACAACATGTCACACGGATGTCACATAGGCGTGACAAAAGCCTTGTGCATAAACGACCTAATGCATAAACTTTTGGCGGTCCCATTGAGATGCGTTATGAGGTAGTCTACTGTATATCATATCTACTGAGGATATGCATGCTACCCACAGCACTCAACCACTCTTTTCGTTGCCCATTTCGTATTCACATCCATAAACACACCTCATGACTCACTGCCAATCGACTGAATTCGAAAG
>Ga0307518_10002422_pt1 | contig 13612 bp, 11 predicted proteins | sample 25_EM_MG_FD_203889 | JGI IMG/M metagenome (GOLD analysis project Ga0307518, IMG submission 203889) | Populus trichocarpa ectomycorrhiza microbial communities from riparian zone in the Pacific Northwest, United States - 25_EM | ecosystem: Host-associated > Plants > Roots > Unclassified | place...
TTGACTTGAATTACTTGGGAGATTTTTCAGCTTGAAGAGTTCATAATGTAATTGATTATTTGCAAATGGATGCATTTTCCTTTTTTTAGCATCAAATAGATGCATTTGAGGGCGGACTTGATTATTTGCAGACCCTATTCGTTTACAATTACTTGGAAAGATCTTTTAGCTTGAAGAGTTCATGATGTGATTGGTTATTTGCATTTTGTTTTTTAATTAAAACATCAAATTATTCGCTTTCCTATGCTCAAATTGAAGGCTGTCTAGACTGCAATGTCACGTTAACGAAAAACCTCCACACTCGAAGGTTGAAACAGTTATTACAAAAAAATAAAAAATAAAAACTAGTCACTTTCCAAGAGGTAGATTTATTTTTATATATTCATGTATATCCATTCAACCAAACACAATCATGTCCCTTCTATGTCTGCCCTTCAACCAAACACAATTATATCCCTTCCATGTCTGTCCTTCACAGAAAATTAACCACAACCTAAAAATATACTCTACTGGATTGCTTTAGTATCATGATCCATTAGTTTATATGCATTCTTCAAGTTTTTTCTTACCGTACTCTCTTTGCTAACATTGGGATAAAATAGATAGATAACATTACAAAGGATATAAATTACATAAATTAGACAAGATACAGCAGTCGTTTACCAATACTTTGTGTAAGGTTTAGATTCTAGCAATTAATTGATGCTGGACATGAAGCTACTGCACCTGAAATGGATTTTGAAATTGCAGAACTTGATCTTCTTCATCCCATTTTTGGAAGAAGTTTTGATTGATTGCTCTTTGATTTCAATTCGTTTTCAACTCTCTTCTCATTACACGGTTACAGCTCGTACCTCGTGATATTCCAAGCAATGAGGAGATGCATTGAGCCTGAAAGAAACAAACAATAGAGGCGCAAAGCATTGAAAATGGTATCGGATAGGCAAGGTACTCTTATGAAGCCTTAGCCTGCAACACCCGACACCGGTATTCTCCCAATGCCCAAATAGGGAAAATGTCCCTGTAGGCAGCGTATGTTATCATACAATTCCTGTTGAAAACTCCCATGATTTCCTGTGCCGAGGAAAAAGAATAAGATTTTAAGTGTATGAAGAGCATTGGAGAACAAGAACAGGCAAGTATAGAGGATATGAGCAAAAGTACATGACCGTCTGAAGTAAAGAACCACACTGCCCAATGATGATTAAGATAAAGAAGTGCTCAAAGAGTAGGTATAGAATTACCTGCTGCGGAAAATCTCCATTTTCCATTTGGGAATTTATCAAGAACCTCGCTGCACGGTGCAACGGTTCTGGATCTCTCTCAGCCTGCATATTTAATGGCATATTAAACAAATTTGCATGCACAAGACAGGAAAAATAGAGCTTGCTAGCACATCAATACCGTGGTATGCAATTACAATATCAAATGCCCCGTATAATCAATCACACAAGTTAGATACAACATACAAGTTATGAATGTGGTCAAAGTGATTTTAAGAATATTACTAAAGAGAGGACATTCCTTTTCTTTCTCCAAATCCTGATTACTTACAGTATGATACCAGTCAATTTTAAAGACTTCAGATGATGTAACACTCCATGTATCAAATGAAGAGTCGTAATAAGAAGTGCATAATTCAATGTCAAAACAGTGAAATTTGCTATACCTGCCCAGCTTCAATGAGAGCCAACATAGCCCATGCTGTGTTTACCACGTGAGTCTTGTTCCCTTCAAGATTTGAATAAACCTGTGCAAAAACAAAAAAATATTGGAACAAGAAATATATGCAGTACAAAACTTGAATCAAAGAAAATTTATGGATATAACATAAAAACTCGAGAAACATTAATGATTACACATGACATGCATCAGAGGTGGGAAAAGGGAACAAATATTTGACAGTACAAGCATCTAACCTTGTTTTGACATGAAAGATAACTCTCTCCCCAGCCACCAGAAGAACATTGTTTGGATAGCAGAAAATCACAGGCTTTGCGGATACTGGAGTTATCATTAAAAAAATTTCCAGCAGCCACCAGTCCATTTATGCCAAACCATGTGCCATAGGTGAAGCAAACACCCCATGAACCATACCTGTTTAGCAATTTAAGATATTAAAGGACTGGTTATTTTGTCAGTTGAAGTTATTGAAACCGTGTATCTTAGGCACTTAAAGAAATTGTTGAACAAGCAATCTTTACTAGCCATAGATAGAAATTAGGAAAGCAGTGACAGTGACACATTGATGACTATATAATCAACCAGTCCTCCAAATACAGGTTTTTAATGGAAAAGGAGCAAACCATGAGCCATCCTTCTCCTGGATACTTTCAATGAACTTAGTTGCCTTTCTGATACATCTTTCTATTTCTTCTTGCCGATGTCCAGGATATAATTTCTTAAATGAAACCAAAGCTTGAATTGCAGCTGAAGTACATTCAACGTATCTATAGAAATACCGTAATTAGCTTTCAAATGAAGCAATGGAATGGACAGATGAATATCACAGCAGATATAATGCAAAGCGCTGATATCTTACGGGTAATCAATAACAATGTCGCCAAAAGTTTCAGCAGGGTTGATCAACTGACAATGGTAAAGTGAAAAATGAGTGAGAGTGAGAAAAAAAGTAGTAATCAGATATATAATCTAATTACCATGATAGAGTACAGTTAAGAAGTTCATTGCTACTGCAAAGAAAAAAAAAGGAGTTATGATTCATTGTATAACAAGCAATATAAACAGATCATTTCTTCAAGCGAACCATCAAACTGATGACTCAAGATGCTCACTTGGGATCATTGTGTTCCTTCATCATTCCAACAATGTAAGGATTTAGTTTAGCAAGGGGCTCGCATAATGTGCACAGGTGAACCTGGTGTTCTATAGTCCATAGCTTCATTATCAGGTAAAGAAAACACGGTAAACAAATTCAAATGAACTCCTTTATGGGCAGAAATATTTTTTTTTTTTGGATAACATAGACATCAAACAACCTCTACCTTTACAAGGAGCTAGAAAACAAGGCCTATTGATCATGTTATAAATGTTAAAATATTCAATCTGACATGAGGGCAGAAATTATAAAAGGACAAGCGTTCTATTGATCCATGCCAAAACTATCTTCTTTAAATGTAAAAATGTGGAAGAGCAATAAATGAAATTGTCAAGGTAATCACCTCTAACCAGCTGTAAGATCTTGTGAGCTCATATGTCGCAAAGCCACCATCCCCATTCTGCACAAAACAGGAATGAGCGTTCAGTTGAATCAAGAATAGGTTTTCCCTTGAATAGAATACAGAGTTAACGAAAAATCTTTGAAAAGAAAATCTAAATGATTCACTTTTTCTCATAACAGTAGATGTTTCCCTAATCCCTACTCCCTGCAAAATACCCAATGATCTATCATAGCTTTCACATGTCAAAGAACCATTTCTTCTGGCATAGTATCCAACTTCAAGTAAGAAAATCTGATAACAATTTATGACAATATACCATTGCCCAAATTATAAGAACAAATGACAATCAGCCACGAGACTTTTAAGTGCTTGAGTTAGAACAAGTTCATTAAAGGAGATTGTTCCCCTTCAATAATTTTCCCAGTCCCTTTTTGAAGAATATAAGTAATAATGCTGAACTTTGAGAAGAAATCATTTTTTGAATACCTTTTATGTTAAAAATTAAAAAAAAATGGATAAAAAGAACTAAGAAAATAAAGGTTAAAGTCTTGGGTATGACAACTTGTGGTTGCAAGTTCGAGTCTCAAGACCAATAATTTTGAATATAAATATGCTCAAAGATAGGGTTCTCCCCAAATTCTCCTTTCCAGAACTCCACTTTATATATGTGATGGCCTTTGGTATAGTTGTTGTAGTGGAATTTTATATCTTTTGGCATGTGTAAACACTCAGGACCTTTATGTTGCAAAGTACGAATGTCTGCATGTTGTCACGTTAACGCAGACGATGAAATCGATTCACCAACATTATCATTAAGTCACCAATTACCTGTAATGAGAGGATGACATTTACTGCATCATAAAATCGGTTTGCAGCTAATGGTTCCCCAACAATCTCAGGTGTAATTTTTGATAATAAGAGAGCAGCCTGCAAAAGATTGGATGGATAAGTATCATAAATAAAACAAGCTTAATGAACTCTTTTAATTTGATCAGCCCCTACTTTTAGTCCTTCTGCTGTGCAATCTGAGATGGGCCATCCATGATCTGCAGTTGAGAAAGGCCATGCACCTTTGGAAATATGGCGATACCAGAAACTAAGATCTCCAGGGCAATCTTCCAAAACCTTCTCAGCAAAGATAAATGGATCAACAACTTTAAAGTTTGAGTAGTTAAGAGACAACATAATTACAAATTCTCTGACATTAAACTTCAATGAATTATATATATATAAAAAAAAAAACACAAACACACACCTGTGAATTTTTAATATATGCATGTGCTTTTCTTAAAGTTGGACCATATTCCTCCACAAGCTTAGTTGAAATAATTGCTTGAACAGCAAAAGAAGTGTCCCACAATTGACTTCCATTGTAACCCTGGAACAAAATTATCATGTCTACTTAGCTTGTAGTTTAGGCATTATAGTGCACAGTATGATAAAACATAAGAAACAAAGCTATTGCCAATAGGACCTCACATGAGTTTTCAACAACATAGCTCGCATGCATTGAAAAGACAGCAAACAATATGAATTAAAAATCCAACTCATTATATTGCAAATCTTTGCAAATAATGACTTGCTTGAATGCTTATCAAGTAAAACAGTCTATCAGTAACTTCTCCCCAATATTCCTTTTTAACACCCACCCACTGTTTGTGAAAGCAACAATTAGAAAAAAAGAAATTGAGACTAAGAGTATGGAAATTAGGATTTGTGGACCTGCATTTTCATTCCATCTTCAGCAAGCCAGAGGTAATCCTGTATTCTAGGAAGATGCAACTTGAAAGCTTCAGAGTTAGGGTCTTCCACCCAACAGCATAGCATATTTAACACCTGCATACCAAAAAACAAACAGGTTAGCAAAACAAAGAAGACATCCATTGTAGCCTAAATGCAAAAATGTTGATGGCATTTTCCCACATGCATGGACTGCTGCTAAATATTGACAAATCAAGTCATATATATTGGAAAATGATTTCAAGAAAATGAAAGGACCAAAGGAAAGTGAAAAAAATCATCTAAAAGAGACATCAAAACAAGCACTAAAGGAATCACATTCATGCCATATCTGAAAAAGAAAGAACATGTTACTTTAAAAGATCATTTTCTCTTCACAGTTTCAAATTAAGAGTCAAATTTTGACAACATTAACCAAGTTAAAATGCATACCTTATTTACAGGTCCTATGCAAATATAACGAGTATTTTCATCTTCATAGTGCATGTGCTCCATTGCAGTATGAAGAGCCTGTTCTCTCAACTTTTTTCCAGGCCAATGCATTAAAACTGGTTCAGCAGCCTTGTCAAGTAAAGCCCATAGTGCATCTTGCACCAGTGGGTGAGGGTAGTACAAGTCCTCCTGCAAAAGTTCAGTGATGTATTTTTAAGCAATACAAAGTGAAAATCCACCCTAAAAGAAAAATCCAAGAGAATTAAGGAGTATAGCATCTCTTATACTAATCATTACAAGTCCTTGAGCTGCACCTAATGGAACTAAAAGTTGGCATTGATAATGTCATCATCTGCCAAAGTAATCACTTTTTGGATCATTGTTTTCAGGGCAAAGCATCTTGGGAATTAGCATGTCATGGATGGAAATTATCTGCATATCTTTATTATTGGTATGCTAATCATATTTTTTTCTCATTTGACTAATAAACCACGGAGGTCCTGACTACACATCTTACACATATTTAGAACAGCATTTACCATATATCAAACAGGAATACTAATTAAGATGGCTGTTCATCTCAATATCCAAAAGATTCACTAAAAATCTTCACATTTAAGTAAATGGTGTAACTCTTGAAAATGTAAATTAAGTTTTCCAAAGGTTTAAGATACCAATTTACCAACCTTAGCACACAGATTGCGTGCTTGATTCCAGTCTATTTCATGATATGGGACAGTGAACAGCTCCTTTCGCAAAGATAAAACTATTGGAGTGATTGGGCCAACAAACCTCTTCCCATATAAGTAGGACATAGGCAGATAGACCATCCGGCAGTGACACCACATCCTTCCTGCAAAGGGAAAACAATATTATATCACTTTCCAATCATACTAACATGCCTATAAGAACAGGTCGGTAATGTTGAGATAATATATTGTGAAAAACATAGAAATAGAAAACTAATACTAAAAGGGCATGTAAATAGGCAAGAACCTGGATGGACTGGGAGCAAATAAGGGAGAAGCCACATCTCAGGGGGCATTGGATTATTTCCAGACCACTCAAACACTCCAAGTACCTGTTGCCGTCGATTAAAACTTCAAACATAAAACAAAACCCCCATAACAAAACAAAAACTCAAAACCAAAGTAAAAGAGATTTTTATTACTGAACTGAAAGCCACATTTTCCCCCACGATGTTATCATAGTTGCACTACCATGATTCAGAATCCAATCATGCCCCTTGTCCATTGCCCCATCTCCATCATTCGGCCCTTCTCCCAGCAACCTTAAAGTAACATAATTCAACACGGAACCAAACATTGTACTCGGTCCCTCAATATGCAAACCCCACCCCCCATCTCTGTTCTGCAAATTACAAACATCTCCACATTAAAAAAAAAATCACACTAAATCCCAATAAAGCTAGAATTTTTTCAAAAAAAAAAAAAAAACATGCCTGGTGATTGTAGAGATACCGGATCATCTCCTTTTTATGTTCATCCGATAACACTGCATTCAATGCTCCCGTAATTGACAAAGTAATCACCTAACAACGAATCCACTAACAAACAAATAAACAAACAACCCAAACTCTGCTAAAAAAGTCCGTTTAAAATTCAAATGAAAATCACAGATTACCAAGCCAGGCAAGAGAAACATAGGACCGCCATAATCACCAGGCCAATGTCCATCATGAGCTTGTATACTTGAATAAAAATTCAAAGCTCTCTTCAACGTTGCAGCAACCGCCTCCTCCGTAACCTCCTCGCTCTCCTTCACCTTCACTTGCGGCAACACTTCCGGCACCGGATTCTCCTTCTCAAACTTCACACCAACAAAAATTACCATAATGTCACTCACTATAATCTAAACAAATAAAAAAACGAAAAAACCGAATTTGAATTATTATTTTTTTCTAAATTAAACTAATTTACCTGCATGCGCATGATTAGATCTGCACTATGCTTGAATAGGAACCTATTTTCCGTAAAATTTCGACGCGCATTTTCGATCTCTTCGATCTCTCGAGGAGATAGAGTTAGTGTAGGATCGAACTCCCAAACCTGTCTTCCGATATGATTATTCGTCGTTCTTAGCCATGGATTTCCTCCTGCTGCTATCTTTAACCTCCACATTTCCTATCTGTCTCTAATTTATCTTTCAGAAGAGAAACAAGCAGTTGTTAGCGTTCTGTTTTCAGAAATCAGTAGAGGAAGATAACTGCGATATGGTTTTGTAGAGAGATAGGAAGTTAAGTGAGACACGGGAGTGTTAGTGCTGGAGATTCGGTTTGGTTCTCGTGAAAAGTCAAGTGAGAAGGAGAAAAAGATGACCTTTTTCGGAAAAGCACGGGAGAAGAGAGCAGAGAATGTGTGCATGTGGCGCTTCTGCAACGTTTTCATTAGAGGGTTCAAATAAAATATACAGATTTTATGGGCGAGGGAGAGCAGCCTTATGCTTTTCTTTTTCTTTTTCTTTTTCTTTTTCTTTTTTTAGAAAAATAAATTTTATTTTATTTTAAATTAAATATTTTTATATCGTATTAAAAATATTTTTTTAAATAAAAATATTTTAAAAATAATATCTATCGTAATATTTAACAGCCTATTCTTATAAAACTACTACAATTGCCAATTAATTTAAAAAAAATTTTGAATTAGACAAAACAAGATCCTACTTTATTAGCAGAGAAAGTAATAAAGAGAATACTTTCTTGAGTTAGATTTTTGTGTTTTTTTTTGGGACGAAAATAATAAAGAGAATGCTTCATTAACAAAGAAATAATAATAATAATAATAGAGTGCATCATTGCATTAAATAAATAAATAAATAAAATAAAATACTCCTCCAAAAAATAATTTTGTGGCAAGAAGAAGGGAAAAAAAATACATGCTGCTCTCGATATTGTCAAATAAAACTCTTGCATGATTGCAACGTGTAGGGAGGAAGACTGTGTACCAATGCCACGCCTTGTATATCCAACGACACTCTAAAAATGGCAATTAACATTAATTATAAATTAAGTTATAGCTTTAAAGTAAGCATGTGACATAAGCAACGAAAATTTATGAATTGATTGCCACGTATTTACCACCTATATATAAAAAAATACCATTTAAAACTATTAGTCTAAAAATAAAAGTTTATCCATAAAAATACATTTTACTGTCTCTCTTTGGATTCTTACAATAGTTGGGGTAGTTATTTAGGGGAATTTTAGATAAGGATGTGACAATAGATCTCTATGGGTTGACTTTTCTATATTCTTATCCTATTAATTATTTACCAAGTGAAATTTTTAAAAATTTATATTTTATTTATTAGATTTCAAGTGTCCATATATCTATCTTTCATCTAATTATTATTTATTATTCAACATAAAATAAAATAATAATATATATTTGAAATATGTGAATATATATTTAATGATAAAATTATAAATGTAATATATGTGTGAGTGTCAAGTTAGTTTTGAGTTGAATTTCATAATATTCTTATTTTATTCATTATTCAAAGTTAGATATTTATTAAAAAAAACTTATTTATTAAGTAGGTTGAGGTTGGTATCCATCAAATTTGAATTAAATTATCATCCCTAATTTGAGACTAGCAATATAATTTATGCATTTATCATTAATAAATAAGTTAGATTTAATTGTTTATTTAATGAAGTCTTTTTTTAAATAAAAAATAATTGTAAGCCAAAAGGATGATAACGTCAGTAAATGATTGGAATTGTAATTTAGAATGTCAAATACAAGTGGAGAGATTAACTATATCAATGGATCAAGGATAATATTGGATCAATTAATAGCAAGGAGATGAAATTAAAATATTCTGAATAAATGAAAGATATATATATATATATATATATATTCTAATTATTTTTGTGGAGGAAAGTTTTTAAAATAATAATAATAAATATAATAGAAAAGCATATAAAGCACAAGGAGCCGAAAAAAACCAAGAAGCTGATAAAATAAAATTCAAAGCATCTTAAAATTAGGGTCCATAATTTAATTTAATTATAATAATTATATATTCTCTACATCAATTCAGCTTTGAATTTTTAGTCCAATTTTCTTATTTATTTTCCTCCTTCTTTTTCAAAAGTTTGAAAAAACAGAAAGGAAAAGGACATCTTTTCTCAAAAAATTTAATTATAATAATCGAATTTGGGTCACCATTAATAGGATAGGGAAAGAGATAGCTCTTGTTGTTCCACCTGTCGATTCCTATTTGCACCTCATTTGGGTTTGGCTATTGTCACCAGAAAAGTTACGTGGACGGTGGCACCACCATAAAATCAGTCGAAAGACAAACGAGGTGACTGACATCTTACCCTTATAATGATGATCCAAGTTTCAAACTCAAAACCTATTCAACATCGTTTATCTAAGCCCAGTTTGCTTCAAGATTCAACCATATTTTTAATTTTTTAATTATTTTTTATATATTTTTTAATTATTTTAATGAACTAATATTAAAAATAAAATTAAAAAAATATTTTAAAATACAACATCTACTATACTCTTAAAAATACCCTAAGTAAACCATCTAGGTGGTGGTCCAGTGGTAAGAGTTTGAGATTAAAAAGTTTGCTCCCTCTGGTCTCAGGTTCGAATCCTGTGGTTGCTCATATAATAGCCACTAGAGGCTTACATGGTCGTTAACTTCAGGGTCCATAAAATTAGTTGAGGTACGCGCAAACTAACCCGAACACCCACGATAAACTAAAAAAATTACCCTAAGTAGTTAAATCAAACTAAAAATACAAATTTTTTTTAATTTGACACGCAATAAAAAGTAGAATCAAGTAATGATTATCCATTTGAATGAAACAGGCAAAGCAAAGAAGGTTGGAGCCTAGTTCCTATGGAAATTCTTACCTTGTCTAAAAACATTTATATCATGTTTGATTGTTAATGTTATGAATTGTGAATAAAATTTTATTTTATTTTAATTATAATTTTAAAAGTATTTAGCTAATTAATATATACTAGAATTTTACGAAGATCCCATTCAAAATTTTATTAAAAAACTTTGATTATAAAAAAATTATAATTTATAAATTCATTCAATTATAAATTATCAAACCACAACAATAAAATCTACCATAATACCAGATAAATTTATCACGCATCAACCACGAAAACAGGTTTGAATGGAAGAACAAGAACAATGATTGTTCATTGATTAAAAAACTTGGAGTACTGAAGTACATAAATCATGAAATTAAACACTTGTAGTAATATCTTTGAGGAATCACATAATTAACCATGCCAAGTAATGAGAAACAATGGCCGTCACGAAAGCTAGAACTCTCAGAATTCAGAAATGGCGGCAAGATCAAGAGTTATTAAAGCTTGTGCAGAATCAAGTGGGCACGCATAAAACAGTAATGGTGGACACCTCCAAAGCCAATGAAGTCATAGATGATGTGTTGTGTATATATAAACTTATTTATTTCCTTATTAAATGAAATCCATAAATTAAGTAATAGACTGGTGTGTGTGTATATATATATAGGCCCAAAGTCTATGTGCCGACAATATTTTTATTGGTGAGTATTTTTTTCAAACATTATTTTAAGAATAAATAATCCATTATCTTTTGATTTCTTATTTTAAGAAGAAATTATAGCTCATTATATTTCAAACTCTCAAGATCAACTCCAAGTATTCATTGTTATTTATTTTTTTATCTCACATAAACAGAGAAGACGAAGAAAATTAATCATAATGATTTTCTATCGTTTCAAAATATAAAAGAGAAGAGGACATGCTCTCTCTGTTCTAATTAATACTGCTTCAATATTAAAAAAAAAACCCTAAAATTATTGATTTGGAAGTGCGTGTAATATTTCCAAATTGATGGTAACACCTTTTCCTCTCAGGCTCCTTGTATTTCCAAGTTGGAAAGTCAAAAATACATTACTTGATTGATGTTCTTTCAATAAATGAATTCCATGTAATATATATTATCATTACTCGATTGCTTGCTTATGTATTAATTAATTTTGGAGGCCATGCATGTTTTTGAGGGGCTAAACGTTTAATTAGTTTGATTTAATTACTTTTAATGTTGATCTTATTCATTTGATAAATTGCATAATCTCTAATTTCGGTTTTAATCACCATTACTACAACCTGCATTGGCTAGAATATCACCTCATCAGATCATATCAATATTTAATCTCTATACTGACAATCAACAGCTCATAATTTGTACTTTTAGGAACTTAATTAGTCATGGCCTAGAGGAGATTCTTACAATGGCAAATAAAACTGCTAAAAGGAAAAACAAGAAAAATTAATAAATTTATTCGTTGAGTCAAATACATGGAGTATATATAGGAGTACACAAATTGCATTTCTAATTTGTGGAGAACCACATTTAACTCTATTTTATGCTACGAGATTTCTAAAATACCTGATCGCCATTCCAATGGTAACATTTGTACTCTCTTAACTCACCAATATTGTAAGTCATACAAGGGCCTCTTGGAAGTATTCTCCAAGTGCACTTACCACAGCGAAAAGAGTCCCTTCTAGCAATGAAGAAATCAAACCAATGGAGTTTACCAGACCATGTCATGCCGCAGAAGTATTGTGTAGTTCCCCAAGCATTGGAACAAAAACTCAGCGTGTAATAGCCATCAAAAGGGACTACGTGCACGCCAAGGTCTTCATCTTTCGATTTGCAGTGGATGGCGAGGTCCAGGCCTGAACCCAACTGGTTTGTGATCTTCAAATTTACACTTGTTCGAAGAAAACAAAATGCATCACAAGTAGTAGAGACCAGTAACAAAGATGATATTAGCAGAATGAAATGCCTTGTGATAGAGGGATTCATGGTTGTATGATGAAGTGTTTTTCTTTTGTATAATATTTTGATTTTTCTTTTTCTTTTTGAACGCATGCCTCTTATTTATAGGCTGCCTACATGCATGGTGAATATGTAAGACCCTTTTCCCCCTGTATTTTCCAACTGTGATTTGGGATCTGATGATCCGTGTTAGCAACATCTAATTAAGAACAACGTAGTGACATTTAATTCTGATGTTTTAATTTCTATTTATTTCCTCTTACCATACATGCATGCATGCTTTGTTGTTGCCTATAAGGACGATTCATTTAGGACGATATACATGGCAATTAATTTAAGTATTTTATTACGTGAACACGTTAATTTTGGATTAGGGGCCTTACACCTTTTGGATTAGAGAGACCTTCCATAATCAAGAAATTAAGGATGATTAAATCTATGTATTTGTGTGATTAAGATTTCATACTAGATACACAGGCCTAACAGCTGTCCTTTTCCTTGTAATTTGTCTGTCATTAACTATTAATTATATCTTAACTATACTTGTATTGTATTTCTTTTCATACATATCTTACAAATGAAATCTTGGTTCCTCGAATTTGAAAACAATTGGATGGTACTCTGTATTCATGATTAATAAATCTCTTAATTTCTTTTCTTTTCTGCGTTCTAGCATCATCGTAGTTGTCATGAATACTTTTAAACAGAATTCCATCTTTTAACAACAACAACAACAAATATTAGCCAATTTAGGAAATATTGTTATCTTTTCCTAAATTGTATGGATAGAAATACTGTAATAGAGCCTGCTGCTCACCCAATATTTAAGGAAAATCTGAAAAAATATATATGTCCTTCATTAGAAAATTTGTCTCACCGACCATATTGGGCATGGATATACATTTAAGCAATTTTATACTTTAACTCTTGTTTTTGCACAGTGATAGCCATAATTATGGGAATTGATTTGGGGGTACGGTTATAGAGAAGAGCAGCTACTTAGTGCTGCTGTGTAGTGTGGTAGTGATTACTTTTTAAATAATTTTTTATACTGAAATGTATGTCAATGATGTTTTTTTTATTTTAAAAAGATTATTTTTGACATTAGTAAATCAAAACGATCCAAAATATATAAATTATATTAAATTTTAGCAAAAAAAAAATTAAATTTTTTAGGAACGCGTTCCCAAACATGTTCTAAATCACCGAGTTAATTATTTTTTATTAAAATAATATTGTTTTTTTTTATATTAACCTGATAAAGTTTAGGCCGATTTGATTAATTCATCTGGGTTATGAAAAATCTAATCGGGAGAACCATGTTAACAATGATAATTAACAACTAATAATTAAGTGGAAAGTATATAGATTAGGGATCACCAAATGATGATAAAATTAATAGTTTGGGGATTAATTGAGAACTT
>Ga0307518_10002423_pt1 | contig 13610 bp, 8 predicted proteins | sample 25_EM_MG_FD_203889 | JGI IMG/M metagenome (GOLD analysis project Ga0307518, IMG submission 203889) | Populus trichocarpa ectomycorrhiza microbial communities from riparian zone in the Pacific Northwest, United States - 25_EM | ecosystem: Host-associated > Plants > Roots > Unclassified | place...
AAAGAAAAAAACCAATGTTGAACAATGAAATCGAAAAAAAAATAAGTATAAAAAAGAATGTCAATCCGTGCTAATAGTTCAAACTCATGACCTGAATCATTAGATTGAAAGCATTATATATGGAAAACCTTTAAGCCCAATCCCCAATCGATTAAATATTAAAAGATGAAATCGAAAAAAAAAAATTATACAAAAAGATACAAAATAAAAAATAACAATTAAAAGAACAATGGTAAAAATTGAAATAAAAATAAATAGAGGACAAAATTGAAAAGAAAATTCACTTTAATAAAAAAAACTAGGGATCAAATTAGAAAAAAATAATATACCATGAATTTGGATTGAAGGATAATATTAAAAACAAATAAAAATTATACGAAAAGTTCAAGAAACAAAATTAGAAATCAAAAAAATAATGAAAAAATTGAAAAAAAATAAAATATCACAAATTGATATTGAACTTTTACAAAAAGATTGAGAACAAAAATTAAAAATCAAAGTTAAAATATTAATAACTAAACGGACAACTTTGAAATTATAAAAGCCCAACATTTTTTTTGAGGGAATGAGATATAAAAGAGGGGAAAAAGGAAAGCTCTACCAATGATAATTCATCCCACCAACGCTACCCCACCCCGCCCCAGTAGGAAGAAGATGTCATGACAATTTCAACAACATAGTGGAATAATGTTTTTAACCGCTAGCAAACAATGCATGTGTCATTAGAAAACCGTAAACATTTCTCACACACTGGCACATCAACAACTTTTTTAATTGTATTAATATTTTATGTTCATTAAATGATTAAATTATCCTTGGCCAACTAAAAAATAACAAAAAAAACTTGGTGAAAAGACAAAAAGCTCCTAAATGCAATAATTAAAAGTTTTGATTTTAAATGCATTTCATTTTAGTGTGTATACAAGTGAAAAGACTAAGAAGCTCTTGTATGATATAATTAAAATTTTTATTTTTAAAAAAATTAACAATTTAATTGTGCATCTAAAGTGAAAAAAAAATATATTTAACCCCTTTATCATTTTAATAACATCTAATTAACCAAGACCATTTTTTTTTTCTTAAGAAAGAAATGGTAATTATAATGGAGTGATAAATAGTAAGCTGAGTCTATATGTATATTAAATTTACTTTCCGTTTTAGCCTTTTTATTATTCCAACAAAATATTAAAAATAAATTATCGATTATATTATATATCTAGTTTTGTGCAATATAAAGAAAAAAAATAGACAACCAAAAAAACATATGCAACGCCACAGACTTTTGGCTAATTCTATTAATTTAATTTAATTTGTTTTTTAAATAAAGGTACATTTTAAATACAAAATAAAAAGCAAAGGACGTAGGGAAAGTCCCCATGAAACATGAAAGTCCGACTCGCTCTACTGTTCCCTCCTTCCTCTTCTTCCCTAACAAATATAAAAGAAAAAAAAAAAAACCTAACCAAACTTCTTTTCTTTTGAGAATTTTACAATGCTAAAATCCCCACCTTTTCTTTCTATCAATTGCACTGCTATTGCATCCCCTGAGAAACCCACTTCAACAACCTCTTACCTTTTTGTTCTTCTTTCGTTTCATTAGTTTATATGAAATCATCAAATTCCAACCTTCTTATTTCATTTCTAAACTCAATTTTGTTCACTACCCATTTCGATTTTGATCCTCTTCTTCCTGTATTATTCATCAATTTTGCATTTTGTTGTACAAATTGAGAGAATTTTAGCACTCCTCTCTTTTGTAAATTCTGGGGTTTTCTTATGATGAATCTGAAAAGTGTTTGTTTGTTGTAGATTACTTTCTTTTTTGGTTTCAATTTGGTTAAAATTGGTAATGGAGAACACTGGAGAAGCAGTGGATGATCAGGGATCAGGATGGTTTCAAGTGAAAAAGGTGTTGTTTTTGTCATTCGTTAAGCATTCCCATTGTTTAGTTGATAAGGAAGCTAAAAAAGAAAAAAGAAAAAAGAATATTATGTTTTATGGATGCCTCTTTTCTATTAAGCTTCAGCTGGTTGGATATTTCAGCATAGATTTCTATCCACGCCATTGATCATGTATTTAGCTTTGCTAAGTGAGATTCATACATGTATTATTAGTTTCTTTGATCATAAACAAAATCTGAAGCTTGAATAATAGAAACATATAGAATATGCCATCTGCTATATATATATATATAATGTGCTTACTTGTGATCATCTCTTCAATTTGGTCAATGTGATAAGTTATGTGTTTCAAGGAATCTGTATACTCTATCAAGTGCTTGGGTTTATCAGACCTCAAATTGATCTCTTTTACTTTAGGGGTTCTCATTCCAGAGCGGCTGCATTTATGCTCTTGTTGAGTTTGTGAGCCTTGGGTATTTTATGTTTGTGCATTGAACCAGTACATAGCTCCCATCTTTATTCCTTTTTCTTCCAAGTTGTCACATCTTTCTTTTTTTTCATCGGGAACTGTTGTTTGAGATTGTTCCTTCTTTAACAAAGTTAATTAGGTTAGGTTTTTTTATAATGTTTCTAAATGGTTCACTTTCCTTAGGTGATAACATGATGTAGCCTTCTTGATGACTTTTCTAAGCAGCAGGCAGTTTGTTTATTTGCCCTTGACGTGCTCTAAGGTTTTGGTTTTCTGTACTTTTTCTCCAGAAGCATAGAAGCAGCTCAAAGTTTTCATTGCATAGCTCGGCTGCAGGATTTTCTGAAAAGAATGGTTCCAGTTGTCATATTACCCAACCATCATCGAGTGAAAAAAACAGGAATTTGTGTGGGAAGCATGTATCCCATCATTCAAAGGGAGGGCCAAATCATTCCATAAATGGTTGTGGCAACTCTGCGAACTCTTCTTCCGTGTCAAACCAAGATGAAAACAGGGTGTTCCTGCCCCATAAATTATTGGTTACACAACATGGGGAAGATAGTGGATGTTCCAAGTTGTCGCCAGTGTTGATTACCAATTCTAATGCCAAAGTTGGTGACACCCAGAAAATGTTATTGAAGGACAAGCCTGATGTTCCAAAGATCAAGTGGGGAGATCTAGAGGATGATTTATTGATTCTGCATGGTGAAAATAATTCTCAAGTGGTTAAAAAGTTTGTTGGTGAAGGAAATAATAATTTGGTGGATAGGATGCCAGAGAATAACTGTCATTTTGTTTCACATGTTTCTTCTTCTAGCAACCTTCAAGAAAACAGATTGGTGGCCTCATCAGTAAATGTAGATATTTCTCCTGATCAAACGTTTCCATTCACTAATAAAGAAGATTTACATGGAAAAAACAGTAAAGATGTTAGTGAAACTTCATCTCAAGACGTAGAGGTACCAAGTACAGATGGCAGAATGGTTGTTCCAAATTATCCACAAAATTGCAAGGAAAAAATCACTGAAAATTCTAAAACAACAGATGATGATTTTTCTTGTTCTACCCATCCATCTGGTGGAGACAGTGTGCGAGAGATGAAACTTAATGTTCCTGCTGGTGTGTCTGAGTTGCACGAGCTAAAGATTTCTGAATTAACAGTTATGAGTACGAATTCAACAATTATTCCATTGGACAGTGAGTTGCTTCTTACTGGAAGCGCTGCACCTGAAATTTCTGAATTACCAGTGGGAAATGGGAATTCAGGCACAGTGATGATTCCCCAGGACAGTGAGTTGCTTCCACCTGAAAAGACTAATCTTGAAATTTCTACTGAACCTGTTACAAATAGCCACTCAACCACTGCAGTTATCGCCAAGGATAATGAGTCACTTGCATCTGAGAAGTATGTACCTGAAATATCAGGAGAAGTTGCTGTTACTGCATCTGTTGATGACCCTCAGGGACCACCTGATGTGGCACTGCACAATGAGTTATTTAAAGTCCACAGAACTGGCTTCCTTGGAGAATGTGACACGGGTGAAAGCAAAGAAAGATTTAGGGAACGACTTTGGTGCTTTCTGTTTGAGAATCTCAACAGGGCTGTGGATGAACTCTATCTTCTTTGCGAGCTAGAATGTGATGTTGGACAGATGAAAGAGGCCATTCTTGTTCTTGAAGAAGCTGCATCCGATTTTAAAGAACTGACTAGACGAGTACAGGAGTTTGAGAATGTGAAAAGGTCTTCTCCTCAATCGATTGATGTAAAATGCTTGAAGTCTGAGCATCACAGGCCACATGCTATGTCATGGGAGGTAAATGCTTTCCTATTTGTCTTATGGAAATGCCATATTGATTGACGTAAAATTACTGTCACCAAACCATCAAAATTAATGTTAATCATTTACCTGAAAAGAAAAAAAATTGTTTGATCCAAAAAGATAAATAGTATATAAACCAAAATAAATGATTCAAAATAGAACTGATTTTCTAATTTCATTTCATTGTAATTCAAAGTTTCTTCCAAGGAAGTTATCAAGTTACAAACTCAGTTCTTATTATCAGTATTTTGTTGATTTAATTGGAGTATTAGTTTTTCTTTCCTGAGATGAAAGTTTCTAGAAATTCTTTGATGCAGGACAACTTGGTGAAGCAGAACAGCTTAAAGGGCTGTTTTGGATCTGACTTTTAGAGGCTGTTTATGGCTGTAGACATTGATGTGAACAGTAATTTTAGGAGATTTTAGGCTGAATCTTTTCTGGGTAATTGTTGTAGGGTTGATTAGGTATGTGTTAGAGGTTGTTTAGGGATTATTGATGAGTGTCTTATGGTAGATTGATAGGGTTCGTATACCGAAAATTGTATAAATTATTATAGTCACACTAATAAGGTTTCTAGGAGTCACACCTAGAGGATAAGGAAACCTAAGCTTCACCCCTAGGGTTCTTAGAAGTCACACGTAAGGGAGATTACATCACACAATCAAAAGCAAATTGCTGGAATTTTATTCATAAATTGCAATGAAAATATTGAAAGACTACATGCTTATTTGTAGAGCTTTAGCAGTCCAAACCCAACAAGGACTTAGATACCCTCAACTTCTGACCTAACTATTCCTATTTAGAATAAAAAACCTAAAATAAAATACTAATTGAAAATATAACCTAGACCTTGACTAATTTCCCTACAAAAGACATGAAGAAAACATATTGAGTTTCTTCCCTATGATGATTTTGTTTTTTTTTTTTTTTAAAATAAGAATCGAGTATGAAAACATGAAGTTCCATAACACATGCATATAAATACGGTTATGCTTTGATGTGTATTATATTTGGAATATTGTTTTCGTTTCATGAGTGTTTTGGGGTTTTAATAATACCCTGTTTCAATTGAGAAGAAGTTTATTATGGATTTTATTTGTGTATTTGTCTGCATATGCACCCAAATGTAGATTCCCTACGTGCATCGGTCAGAAAATTTATTTTCTAGGTACCATCAGGGTCCTTTTGCTTGCATGCCTTTTAACTTGGATTTTTGGAAGACAAGAAAAATGGAATACAACTTTTAAAACCGAAACATGATGTCTTTGTTGTTTGTTTCCTTGGAGAAGGGAGTAAAATAACAAATTGAAATTAGCTAGTGATATAGGTTGAATGTTGGCTTTTGTTTTTACATTATTGGACATAACAATTAACAGAAAATTATTTGGTTTCTACTTGCAATCATTCACCTTGAGAAGGATAATGGACAATCAATGAAACGATGCAACTCCTTATTGCCCATTATTTCTTTTCTAAATTGGTGTTTGAAATTTACTCTGTATGGTGTCCAGGCTAGCTTGTTTTGTTTATGAGCCACCAAATGACATTTCTTCAAGTGAAGCAAAATTCTTGATTGTTGAATACATGACTGGCATGTGCATTGGCCATCTTGTTGCAATAAAACCTTCACTTTAATCTGATTTTGTGCGGGGATGGTCTATAACAGATGGGAATTCCTTTTATATCATCTAATCACTTATATTTAGGAATTTGTGTGCCCATGAACCTTGTTTGTGCTTTTTGGGTACTTTCAAGTAGGTGATTCGATGTGATAGTGATTATTATGTATCTGCTTGTATGTAGATGATAATTGTTCATTATCCTAAAATCATCCTATTTTTGTATCAGAACTTTTTCTTTTCTTTATGGTTTTGGCATGATTACAGAATGCATTGTGATATCGTGTGCACATCCTCTGACCAACTTGTTACAAACCATCTTCAGCTTAATTAGACTTTGTGTAGGGATATTTGCATAAATTACAATAATTCCCAGAGCTATTGTGAAATTACAGGCCCAAAAGCTTGGCAATTTTTCTGAAAGCATTAAGAACTATCACACAATTTCCCTCTATGTTTGAACTTATCGTTTAAACATTAGCTATTTTGGTTACTTTAATACTATAATTTCAATATTAGTTAATAATTTTGACTTTGTGTATTTTCCAGTGATTTTTTTTAATTAAATAATTTATCTATATTCAATGTATTTAAAGAAAAATCCATTAATTTCCCATCCTTATATATCGACCTAATGAATTATTTAATTTCTTAAACTCATTTGAAAGCAATCACTAGAACAATGGATTTTTTTGGGTTTTCCCCTTAAAAACTAAAATTTGGTGAAGTAACATTGAAATAATATCAATGTATTTAAAATAACTGGTGTATGGACAAAAACTGAATTCTAACTTAGTAAGGGCATTTTTGCTGTAAATTTGGCATTTTGGTTATAAAGGGTTTTTCTGTAAAATTATTGATCTTTTAGTTAGTGTTTGTAATTTCATGATATCTCAGGGGGTTATCATATCTGTAATTTCACAATATCTCAGGAGGGTATTGTAATTTACTCTTTATAATAAATTGAAATTCTTTTGATCATCTGGTTACTTATGTTTGGGAATTGTGCATCCATTTACTCTTTTTTATTTTTGTTTTGGGGTGCTTGGAAGTGGTTGATTCAAGGGATATTTTATTTCTAACACGGAACTTTTGAAGTGAATGATTATGTTTTCTTCTTAAATTATTATTATTATTATTATTATTATTATTATTATTATTATTGAAAATGGTTAGTAATTTCATTCTCATTGCAGGTTCGCAGAATGACAACTTCATCTCAGAGAGCTGAGATACTATCTTCATCTTTGGAGGCTTTTAAGAAAATTCAACAAGAAAGAGCTAACATGCTTGCAGCTAATAATGCAAAAATTATGGGGCTTGAATACTCCAATAGCCATGATGTATCTGTTGATCATCTCAATAAGTCTGCTGGGAAAAGTGATGTAATGCTCAGTGCCAAAGATTCAGTGATGAAGTCAAGGAAACAGAGTGGAGGTTCATATTCCACTCAAGGAAACCTGAATAATAAGAAGCAGAACATTGACTTAGGCAGGTTCAATAAAGTAAACTTTGTAAAAAATGTTAATGACGCTCCACGCAATGTATCTTCTTCCAGTGCCAATTCATCTATGCTACTTTTCAGGGATAACTCTGCCTCTGGTTTTGTGAAGGGCATACAAGAAACTGAAGCAGACATGCTGCTTCATAAGAAAGATAAAACATTTTCAGAAACTGCCATTGAGAAAAACCTTAAATCTGCAGAAAATACCACCAAGAAGCAGATTCCTCTTTCTGAGAAAGACAAGGAAAGGAGAAATTCAAGTTCAAGGAAATCAATGGATGCATGGAAAGAGAGGAGGAATTGGGAGGACATTCTCTCATCTCCTTTCTGTGTCTCTTCTCGCTTATCAAATTCACCAGGCATTAGCAGAAAAAGTGCTGAGCGCGCACGCATTTTGCATGCTAAACTAATGTCTCCTGATAAGAAGAAGAAAACTGCTTTTGATCTGAAAAGGGAAGCAGAAGAAAAACATGCACGGGCTATGAGGATCAGAAGTGAGCTGGAGAATGAAAGGGTTCAAAAGCTTCAGCGCACCTCAGAAAAACTAAATCGTGTAAATGAATGGCAGGCTGTACGCACTATGAAGTTACGAGAAGGAATGTATGCTCGCCACCAGCGTAGTGAATCTCGACATGAAGCTTTTCTAGCTCAAGTTGTGAGGAGAGCTGGTGATGAAAGCAGTAAGGTTAATGAGGTTCGTTTCATTACTTCCTTGAATGAAGAAAACAAGAAGCTTATGCTGCGTCAGAAACTTCACGATTCAGAGTTGAGGAGAGCTGAAAAGCTTCAAGTGATAAAAACTAAACAAAAAGAGGATATGGCTAGAGAGGAGGCTGTTTTAGAACGCAGAAAACTTATTGAAGCTGAGAAGTTACAGCGTCTTGCTGAAACACAGCGAAAAAAGGAAGAGGCACAAGTTAGAAGGGAAGAGGAACGCAAAGCATCAAATGCAGCACGTGAAGCAAGGGCAATCATTCAGCTTCGGAGGAGGGAGGAAAGAGCGAAAGCACAGCAAGAGGAAGCTGAGCTGCTGGCACAGAAATTAGCTGAGAGACTTAGTGAAAGTGAACAGCGTCGCAAATTTTACCTGGAGCAAATACGGGAGAGAGCTTCTATGGATTTCAGGGATCAATCTTCACCTTTAATGCGCCGATCAATGTATAAGGAGGGTCAAGGTCGAACAACACCAACCAATAGCAGTGAAGATTATCAAGTAAACAATGTTACAGGGGCAGGAAGTTCTACTCTTGCTGCAGGAAAAGCATTGTTGCAACATTCAATGAAACGGCGGATTAAAAAGATTCGGCAAAGACTTATGGCTCTCAGATATGAGTTCACCGAGCCTCTAGCTAGTTCTGAGAATACTAGCATTGGGTATAGAATGGCTGTGGGAACTGCCAGAGCAAAATTTGGGAGGTGGCTTCAAGAACTTCAAAGACTTCGGCAGGCAAGAAAAAAAGGTGCCGCAAGTATTGGTCTAATAACAGCTGAAATGATCAAGGTACTCATTTCCACTGTAGAGCAAGATGGTATTATGACATTTCAAACTTTGATCATTTATACTGCTGTACCATTGTGCTTGTATTTGCTAAAGGTGGTGGAAGTTACTGTACAGTAGGACATCAATTAAAAGTTGCTATCCTGATCAATTCCTACTGTAACATTTGTTTTGGTGGACATTGTTTAATGGCTGTTTCTTTTTTCCCTTTTCTGTTAGTGGGAAGTTTTGAGGGAATTTTTTCTGTTGAATTCTAATTTATTGCATACAATTTTTTATCAATCAGTTTGTGGAGGGTAAGGATCCTGAGCTGCAAGCTTCTCGACAAGCTGGTCTGCTTGATTTCATTGCTGCTGCTCTGCCTGCCTCTCATACATCAAATCCTGAAACTTGCCAGGTCACCATACACCTCCTGAAACTTTTGAGGGTGGTACTCTCAGCGCCTGCAAACAGGAGTTACTTTCTGTCACAGAATCTCTTACCCCCAATCATCCCCATGCTGTCTGCAGCCCTTGAGAATTATATAAAGATTGCTGCATCTTTAAATGTCCCTGGGAGCACCAACTTGCAATCAAGCAAAACATCAGTTGAAAATTTTGAATCAATCTCTGAAGTTCTCGATAACTTCTTGTGGACTGTTGGGACAGTTATTGGTCATGCAAGTTCCGATGAACAACAAGTCCAAATGCAAGATGGCTTGCTAGAGCTATTGATTGCATACCAAGTTATTCATCGACTGCGGGATCTTTTTGCACTTTATGACAGGCCACAGGTGGAAGGATCACCATTTCCTTCTTCTATTCTCTTGAGTATACATCTATTGGTGGCTCTAACATACAGACCTGGAACCAATAGTTCCATTAATTGGGAATCTTCTCCAGTCAAGACAGTGCTGAGATTTGAAAATCAAGAGGCCAAGCCCGTAGAAAATGCTGATTTTCAGTATTCCTCAGCAGTTGTGACTTCTGAAGATTATAGACCTACACTATTTGTACTAAATTGTAGCACAGTTGTATCACCTCCAAATGTGTCAGATGATATACACATAGATGAGTCCTGTAATATAAATGAAATTAAGGAGTCAGTATCCCTTAGCAAAGATGGTGAACAGAAGCCACATAGTTCTGTTGAGTTGAATATCGCCAACACAAACACAAGAGATGGTCAAGATGAAGCTCAGAAAAATCTGATTGAGGAGAAGGATGAGAAACAGTTTGTCAGTGATTGTGCAGAGCACAAGAATAATGTCATGTTGAACATGAAGGAACCGGTAGCTTTTCTCCTTTCTGCCATATCTGAAACTGGACTAGTCAGTCTTCCTTCTCTGTTGACAGCTGTGCTTCTTCAGGCAAACAACAGATTAACCTCGGAACAGGTAACTTGCTGTCAGCTACAAAAATATTTTTATGGCATATCCCCTCAGTTTTGCAGCGATCAATTGACTGCTCTGAGAATGTTAGTGTTTCTGCTCTTACGTTCATGTTTGTGACCAGAGCATTTTATATGTTATATCCCCTCAGTTTTCTGTTGTCTAAAATGCCCTCTAAGCTTTGGCCGGATGCATTCTAGCCATGTGTCATGGAGTTGATTGTTCATACCTTAGCATCAATATAGATATTTACCTCTTATCTTTATGATTTGTTATTGATGAACCCTGAGCATATTTCCAGAAGAGTTCCATCATTTGTTTGTGGATTAGTAAGAAACTCTAAGAAAAAACAATATGAGAACGCTTTTGGAATCAAGAGGCTTTAAGTTTAGAATCTGATCACAATGGAATGAGACTTTCCTTGTAAAATCAGATTTGAGAAGTGATTTTTAAGTATTTCCCTTCAGGCCTTGAGCCTTCAAAAAGAAGGGCTGTATATGACCAGAACTAGTTCTGTTTTGGAACTTGTTTATTGACTGGAACTTATGCATGTCAAGTTTCTTACACTAGATCATTGCTATGGTTCTACTAAAGAGAGATCCTGTGCACCAGGGAATTTGGAGTCAATTCTATCCTTCAGCATTTTTCATGAAGTATTTGCTCTCAAGATTCCAACCTCCACCTTCATACTTGCAACTTGGCAATGGCCCCTGCATCTGGTGGTTTATACTACCAGAATTCTTTTTTCTAATTAGTGTTCTGTTAAGGCTGATCTTGTAATAACGCTCACTGATTAAGCATTGTACAAATTACATATGTTCCATCGAACAAAAGTTTTGATATTCTTCTTTCTGTTTCAGGGCTCATATATCCTTCCATCTAATTTTGAAGAGGTGGCAACTGGGGTGCTGAAGGTTTTGAATAATTTGGCCCTTTTAGATATTGTATTCATGCAGAGAATGCTGGTAAGTTAGTTTCATTTTTCAACTGACAGATTAGATAGATGAATGGTGACTTCTCAAAGAAGCATTGATTCTTTAAATATCTAGACCAATTTGCAATGTGCATCTTTTTTGTTTTCTTTTTCATGGGATTGGAGGAAAATTGCTCGTGCCTATGGGTGTCATGGAATTATGTTTCCATGAATCGCAGCTTTAACTGTGTTTTAATGAATTTCATGTCTTGCCAGTTTTTCCTTCATAAATCCTTTTTGTTTTCCCCTTCTTTATTACTTTCCTTTTGATCTACATGTTTTTTTTTCACACATGGCATCTTAATTACTTGACACTATGGGCAGGAGGTAGTTTTTCCCTTTTTTCCCACTAATCTAAAGCAGCACTATTTTCCGTTAATTCTTCACAGGCTAGGCCAGACCTGAAAATGGAATTTTTTCATTTGATGAGTTTTCTTCTTTCTCATTGCACCAGCAAATGGAAAGTAGCTAATGACCAGGTAATTTTATGCATGTCATTGTTTTTAATTCAGGAACATATACAGAAGATCTCCATGTTAGCTCGCAGCAATTTAAAATACAAGAGGGATGCAAAACCTGCTTAGTTTATAAACAAGAATCTGTCTGGAAAGCATGATGGTATCTGTATGAGCGACCAGCTTGGATATAAATATGAATCAGTGGTCGAGTGAAAGAATCCGAGAACATAAAAAATGGAATGTGTATTGTAGAATGAGAAGTGATCAATAATTGGTCTTTAAACAACATATTCTGAAGCAAATATTGTGAGATGAGCTGGGAGGGTGGATGTGTTGGGATAAAAAAGCATCAATCTCTAAATTTTTTCTGATTATTGTATGAATGTAGATGAAAATAATCAGTATTTGGGGACATTTTACAGTAAGCTAAATGCTTCTCTGCATTTTGTGCAATTTGTCTTAGGTTGGGTTTCTTCTGCTTGAATGCCTTTCGCTTCTTGGTTATTTTGCCTTGTTCCACTCTGAGAATCAAGCTGTTCTTCGATGGGGAAAAAGTCCCACCATACTTCACAAGGTCAGTGAAACTAATGAATATCTTGTTTTCTGTCAAGTTATTTGTGGATAAAATCTAATTGGCTAGCTGGAAGAAGACAGATATGCGATCTGCCATTTGTGTTCTTCAGTGACACCGAGCTGATACCAGTTTTGGCCGGCGCACTAGTTGCTGCCTGCTATGGGTGTGAACAGAACAAATGTGTGGTTCAGCAAGAATTGAGCATGGATATGCTAGTTTCGTTGTTACAATCTTGTAGAAATGTTTCGCCAGCAATGCGATCCAATCCAATTGTAGAAAATCTGCCAACAGAAGATGCAAATGAAAGTAATCAGCAGATTTCTGAACTTAAAAAATCATCTCAAGGGGACATTCTTCAAAGATCCAACCGGTACAATTCTAGAAGCATGCGGGTCTCGACGGGGAAAGCTGGTACTTTTGGAAACAGCATCAGAGGTGGCAAGATGAGAAGCCAGAGAGATGGCAAAACAACAAAAACTAGTGAAGAAATGGCTTTGAAACACAATCCAGTAGCTCCTCAAACTTCCATGATGCTGCATTGTAGATTCCCTAGCAGCTTCATGGACAGGGCAGAGCAATTTTTTACAGCAGGGATGACCAACGTGGCAGATGAAGTTTGATGAAACTATGGGAGCACTCTTGGTACTGGCATTTGTCATTGTCTTTGAAGCACCCGGTGATAAGTTATGAAGCGAAAACATACTTTTGTATCAGAAAATGTGGCTGGCAGAGCGGTCAGAAACCATAAAAAAAAAAAAAAAAAAAAAAAACACACGATCAGCTGACCTGTGTCTTCTAGGGCATGAGTTGTTATCAGAGTATCCATCTGTTTCTAACAGAAGGCCGAGGCATGACAAAAAGCCAGATATATTTATTAATGTAAAATCACACTTTCATATATATAGTAGTTTCATCATAGAAGCTCCATGCCAAGTTTCGTGAGATGTATGAATCATAATAATTGATCTGCAATATCACTGGCTCACGGAACGTGTTGTTGTATCATTACATAGTTGAACTTCACGTGTTTTTGGCAAGGTTTTCCTTTCTGCGCTGTGCATTTATTGCAGAGACAGGACGGTATAGCAAACTGGCTTCTAACAAGTGATGCGGACCGGCTCCTGTGTCGTGTGGATTGCTTGAACATCCATAACCACTCTCTTCAGCAATCAATTTTTAACCTATGATTGATGACTCTCTTTTTCCCTTCTAACCATAAAACAAGAAATTTCAAATCATATAGCGTGCCCATGTTTGTTTTTATCTCACACAATAGCTCACAAGACAAGGGACAGCCGCCACGGATTATATTAGCTTTCAGCATTGAGACTCTCAAAGAGGAGAAACGATGGCATCCGCGAAACAGATGCTGCCATTGTTAATACAACGCTGCTGATGAGAATCAACCATTTTTCCATTTCTAGC
>Ga0307518_10002424_pt1 | contig 13609 bp, 11 predicted proteins | sample 25_EM_MG_FD_203889 | JGI IMG/M metagenome (GOLD analysis project Ga0307518, IMG submission 203889) | Populus trichocarpa ectomycorrhiza microbial communities from riparian zone in the Pacific Northwest, United States - 25_EM | ecosystem: Host-associated > Plants > Roots > Unclassified | place...
AAGCTTCTTGTCATTTACTCGTCATCAGCCTAAAAAGTTATGTTAGATGCACAACCTTCATATTGTATCAGATTTATATTGAGGTTACTGTTGTGGTTGTGGTTTTAAAAAAGCTGTTTTATAAAAAATACTTTTAGTTGAGGTTGGTTTGGAAAAATATATGTTTGGTTAAAACTGTGGTTGAAATTGAGGTTGAACAAAAAGTAGTTTAATGTGTTTGGTTAAAAAAATGTTTTTCAAACTGAGGTTATAAAATAATTAAAAAAATATGTTTAATTTAAATATTATAGATTTAACTACTGTTATTACATCATGAAATAAATAATATTGATATCAAATTTTTTTTATTATTCCATTAAACTATATGCAATGTCATCACATACGAAATCTATCCAACAATGACTATATTTTTCATGGTTTCTTAAGCATGCAACAACAAAAACTGAATTTTTTGTTACGTCATCAAGCGATCTCCTTTTAATTTTTTGAATAAAACACAATTAAAATAAAAATAAAAACTGATTTTTTTTTAACTGGGTCGGACCCGGCAAGAACATAATTGGAATTGCCATCAAATTCCACAAATGTTACGTCATCATGCGATATCCTTCTAATTTATGTAGTGTTATGAAATAATATTAAATACTAATTTTTCGAGTAAAACTCAATTTTTTTTAAAAAAAATTACAATTTCATTACGTACAAAATTCATTCGACAAGAACTACAGTTTCCATGATTTTTTACGCGTGCAATAAAATTAGATAAAATATTATCAGGAATAAAATTGAGATTACAGTATGAGTAAATTTAATTCACCTTAAACTAATTTTTTAAAAAAACAAAAAAAAAATATTGTTCACGTTCACGTGAACAGTGCGAGTGAATTAATTCACTCGCACTGTTTTTTGAAATATAATATAAAAAAACTAAACTTTTCATGTGAACAGTGCGAGTGAATTAATTCACTCACACTAGTTTTTTGAAATAAAAAAAAAATTGTTCACGTGAACAGTGCGACAATGGAGTCATGCTCCACTGTTATGGTTCGTCCCTACGATAACATAGTGGGTCCTACCAGCTAGAAGCAGTTTTTTCTTCTTAACCAAATGTTTTTAGTGTGGTTGCGGGTGAACCTCATCCGCAGCTACGTTACCAAAAGGGCACGTGTGTTTGGTATTGTGGTAGGTTTTGTGGTTGTAATTTGAAAAAATTTGTTTTATAAAAAGCAATTTTAATTGAGGTTGGTTTGGTAAAATATATGTTTGGTTAAAATTGTTGTTGAAATTAAGATGAACAAAAAGTAGTTTAATGTGTTGGTTAAAAATGCTTTTAAATTGAGGTTATAAAATAACTAAAAAAAGACATATTAATATTGATGGTTTTTAATTGAAATATTGTAGAATTAACTAATGTTATTACATCAAGAAATAAACAATATTTTATATAAACTATTTTTTATTGTTCCATTAAACTATCTGCAATTTCATCATGTACAAAATCCATTCGACAAGGACTACAATTTTCATGGCTTCCTGAACGTGCAACAACATCAAGTAAAATATCATCAGGAACAAAATTGAGATTGCGATCAAATTCTGCAAATGCTACGTCATCATGCAATCTCCTTCTAATGTAATTATGTAGTGCCATTGAATAATGTTAAACATTAGTTTTTCGAATAAAACACAATATCTTAGAAATTTTATTTAGATTTTTTTTATTTTACTGGGTCAGACCCAATCCAATACATTTAGGTTTAGGCCAGACCCTGAACAGTGCAGACGCTCTCCACTGTTCACTTTGCAGAACAGTGGAGACGAGAAAATGCAGCAGAAGAAGAAGGAGGAGGAGAAGGGGAAGGGGAAAATGCAACAAAAGAAGAAAAGGTTAGTTTTAACCAGAAATGCTTGTAAATTAAAATTATTTTAACTTATTTTTTATAAAAAATAAATTTTAAATTATTAACAATCATAGTTAAAAAGTCATGCCAAAATGTAAAAAAGGAAGCTTATTTCTTTTTCTTTAGCCTATACATTTCATTTTGGGTCATGGGTTTCGGCTCATGGACTCACTAAACACTATCGTAAGCAAATATAGTTAGCCCATAACTCGGTCCACGCAATTAAACTGAAGCTTCACCTCCACTCCCATGAATAATCAATATCCAATCAAGAAATAAAAGAATAAGGGTTTATTATTATTATTATTATTATTATTATTATTCGATCCGAAAGCTGTGGAATCTTTAGGCGCGTGCGAGAGAGCCAAGTATAGAGAGAGGAAGAGAGGAGGGTCACTTAGGGAGGGAAAGAGGAGAGGAGAGGAGATCTGAAATATTAGGGTTTTGAGAATCAAGACCCAGGTCAGTGAGCGTGTAAATTCTCTTGATTTTTTTTTTTTTTTATGTGGAAAATTTATGGTTGTTTTAGCAGCAGAGGAAATGGTGATGTTTAATTGTGAGAAAGAGGTTATTGTGTGCTTGTTATGTGCAGGAGCGACCACCCACGACTGCGAGAGGAGAGATAGAGAGCTAAGATTTCCTTCTTCTGTTTCTTTTGAGTCTTCTAAGAGAGCTGTGAGAGAGAGCTAAGATTATCAGTTTCAATTTTCGGGTTTCTCTTTTTTCCTTCCTTTTCTTCACCAAACTGCAACAAAGGGATTCTTCTTTCGACTCGTTTCAAATGAGCCAAAAGCTTGTGGTTAGTTAATTGTTTTAAGTCATGCAAATTTATAAAGTTTGAATCTTATTAATAATAATAATAAGTTATTATTATTATTATTATTATTATTATTATTATTATGTGTCTGATTGGAGATGTAGATTCTGGGTATTCCATGGGAAATTGATACCGAGGGTCTGAGACAATACATGAGCAAGTTTGGTGAATTAGAGGATTGTATTGTTATGAAGGTTAGCCCCTTTTTTTCCCACCCAAATATACAAGCTGTATGCTTATGCTTCTCTCTTTTCTTTTTCTTTTCTTTTCCTTTCTCTCTTCTGAATCCGTGGCTAATCTTATATTTTGGGCTGTAATTATTACTGGCTTTGTCATTCTCTTATCTGATTTTATGTAATCATACTAGTATTAAAAGGTTTGTAATTTAAGTTCGATTTTATCCAATCCTACTAGTATTAAAAGGTTTGCTAAACTTTATTTTTTTGGATGGCTGGATGCTATGGGTGGAAATTTGTCTGTTGATTTTCACTTTATGGGCCACATGCCTTGTGTGACTTTGCTGTGTCTATATACTAGCAATTTTCTGTATGCATTTCATTTTGGATAATGAGTGAATTCCAACCCAAAGAAAGATGACTTATCTAAAATATCCAGTTTATGGTAGGAAATGTACAAAGTTGGACTAATTTGGAAACATTGGAAAATTCGCGTTATACCTATTATTTCATCTGGTTTTTGGTTCCTAGTCTTATTTTTATTAGTAGCCATGATTGGGGCTTTAGTACCGACTATGCATAGGACCACTAAGATGGAAAGACAGGGTATATTTTGTCAAAATCCTATTTCTTTTAGGAGGACTAGGATTTCATCCTACATGGCTTTCCTAGCCTTGCAAGAAGCCCCTAATCTATTCTATCAGTATCACTAGCAAGCTAACATGCTAAGGCTGGCACAGTGTTAGAATGCACAACAGAAGTGCGGACTAATCTGATCATGTACATTAGCCGTAGAGAGAGTTTTGTCTGTTCATATAGTGTAGGAAGGTGGGGGTAGCTTCTAGTTTCAATCTAGTTATACAAACTTTGTGGCATCGCATTGGACCAGTGGGCATATTTTAAAACCTTTCTACAGTATCTGAGGTCAAACTACTGTTTTGGATTGGATAGATTACTCTTTATCTGTATTTAGTGCTCTTCTTGTTTTCCTAAGGTGTAGCTTATCATGAATGAATATCAAATACCATTAGTAATTGTTTGCTACAATTAGAAGCTGTAGATGGGAGAAAGGGAGAGATGAAAATAGACACTTAGCATGATTTTTGGACATCGAGACTTCTTCAAGTTTGTTCTGCAATGTGCATTATGCAGTGTTTTTTCTCATACCAGCTTATTTTCTATCAATGTCTGAGAGTGCACAATTTGGTAAGTATATTTTCATTATTGACAGTGGTTCTTTTATACTTTTCCATGTTTAGGAGCGGTCATCAGGTCGATCTCGTGGTTTTGGATATGTGACTTTTGTATCCGCTGAAGATGCTAAGGTATTTCATATGACTTTATTTCTGTTCAATTCTTTGCCGCTTAAGATTGTCTGTGTGCTGAAATCTTGTTGGCTGCAGGCTGTACTATCAGGTGAACACTTTCTTGGTAAAAGAATGCTGGAAATTAAAGTGGCTACTCCAAAGGTTGGCTGTAAAAATCTCGAACGATTTGTCTTGTTAGTTAAAAGTTTTGAGATATTTCCCTTTGTTTTGCTTAATATATATGATTGTAATATAGGCACACTCTACCGGTACATGTTTTCTCACATGATAACACGTCTTGTGTTTTGTTTTGGCAGGAGGAGATGCGAGCACCAACAAAAAAAGCCACAAGGATATTTGTGGCCAGGATTCCACCATCTGTGACAGAAACTACTTTTCGAAGGTAAATATGTGTGATGGTGGTCAGTGTACTTGTTTCCTTTCAACGCTAAACACAATTCCTGAAGTTTGATATGGAATTGATCGCAGGCCATGATATGTTTTTCCTTTTGCAGTCACTTTGAGAAATATGGGGAGATAATTGACCTATACATGCCAAAAGTAAGCTCTCTCTTTATGTATTATTGCATGTAGCAAACATATTTACATGCGTCTCTGCATGTGTGCATATGTGTGTGCTAATGACCACACTCTGATTCATGCCATTTTGTGTCTTCAGAATTATATTTTTGCAATTGTTCCTCTGGTTAGAAACATTATATTTTTGTCAATCAATATGTTGTGCAGGATCATAGCTCGAAAGCACATCGGGGAATTGGGTTCATCACATATGCAAGTGCAGGTCATACTATTAATGTGCCTTAGGATTATTTTTTCTTGTACTATCAAGACTCTGTACATTGCATTTAATTTTGTTACTATGTTACACCAGAAACTTGTATGATTATGTGGTGTAGTGATCTGTCAAACTATTGAACTTGTTTACTTTATGGAGATTTTCATCTTTTGTGGTTTGTCTAGCAAATGTGTCCATAATGATTCCTAACACTTCATGGAGATGTGATGGATGTTGAAGAATATTTCTTTAATGCAAAATACTGAAATGGATCTCGTCTGTTGCTACAGATTCTGTGGACAGCTTGATGGCTGAAACTCATGAATTGGGAGGCTCTACTGTAGTTGTAGATCGAGCAACGCCTAAGGCAAGTTTCAGCAGTGCTATCTTTTTTCTCTTTAAACAAGGCTTGACTTTGTCTTGTGGGTGGAAAGGAATTTTTTTTTTTTTTTGACTTGCAATTACTGTCACCTGTAGTTCAGAGGATATCTCATTTGCAATACATTTTAAGAATGTTTTAAATTTAAATAAATAGATATGCAGTTAATATCAACAGTGTAATGTTATATTATCAGGAAGATGACTTTAGGCCTATAGCAAGAACAGCACCTGGAGGATATGGTGCATACAATGCTTATATTTCTGCAGCTACCAGATATGCAGCTCTTGGTGCTCCCACCTTGTATGATCATCCTGGACCATTCTATGGAAGTAAGTACCAATGGAAATTGGTAATTTTTGCAAATTAGCAAGTACTCTTTCATCATGCAGTATTTTTTTCCCTGCTGGATTAGGAGGGGAATCATCTAGAGGAATGGGCAAAAAGATCTTTGTTGGAAGGCTTCCTCAGGAAGCAAGCACCGAAGATTTGCGCCAGTATTTTGGTAGATTTGGCCACATAATAGATGTATATGTTCCTAAGGTAAGATAAGGATATTTTTTGTAGCACAGTTCAGAGCGAATTTCATCCAATTATTCCACCTTTGCATGCTTATTGGATGCAGGATCCCAAGAGAACTGGCCATAGAGGTTTTGGATTTGTAACCTTTGCTGAAGATGGTGTTGCGGATCGTGTATCTCGAAGATCTCATGAGATTTGTGGACATCAGGTATTACTTGGAACATTCCCTTTACCTAGAGTGTTTGTTAATAATTGATTTTTCATTCAGAATAAAAGGAGATGTAAGCAGAAAGGGCTCTTAATCCGAAGGTTTTTTAATGAAGTGTGAATTGGGAAAGCATTTCTGATGCTTAATAAGTCAAACGAAGGGTTTTATGCTCTCTATGTTGGAGGTGGTACTGACATTTTTGGATTTGTGAGATGCTGAAGAGTGGTTTTAGTATGTTAAAGAAATAAGAAATTTGCAAGCTAGATTTCACGACTGTTGTATTTTGTACACCAGTCAACCAATTATTGTTATTAATACCTGAAAGAACAAATTATCACTAACAGCACGCATCAAGAGTCTTGCTTATTACATCTTGGAGCATGATTCTTGAATAATTGATACATGGATGTGTGTTGTGGTGTTTGATTCTGATCTTTAGGCATGACACTATGTGATGTACACTTGCCTGCATGTAAAACCTTTGGTAATAAGGACATTTGTCCCTGTGGAGAAAGCTGAGGCTTCAACTCTTGCATAGCATGACTTTTTGACTGTAATTTCCTGAGCAGGTTGCAATAGATTCAGCCACACCTATTGATGATGCTGGTCCAAGTGGAAATTTCATGATGAGCGCTCCTGAACCTTTTGGGGGTTATGGTGGTCCCATGCGCAACTTTGGCAGGATGTATGGAACCCTGGATTATGATGATGCGGGTGCATATATGGTTCCTTCTAAAGTAAGTCTGAAGATTGTTGAATCCTTTTATGGTGCTCTATACCCATAAGAATTAAAATGCTTGATAGCTGAGTTTCTTTTAGCGCTAGCAATTTACGAAACATTCTTTTTGCAGTGGGGTTATGGTATGGGGAGTGCAAGGCCTTCAAGAGCAGATTGGAGGTACAGGCCTTACTAGACAGAATTGTGGCCCAGGAAAACTAGGATTGCCCATAAGCTAGTTGTGTTTCTTGTGGATTGAAGTTTGTTCAAATAATAGTATAGTTGTTTATTGTTGACATTTTTTCCTGCTACTGAGAATCCGGAACTTTTGAATCAAGTGCCGAACTGTTTTATATGTTAATTCTGCTGGCAAGTACTTAAATAGGATGTAGCAAGGAATCCACAAGATGTGGGATTTGTGCGCCGTGTAGTAAAGAATGGGAATTCTCCTTGTGACAATCCTGTTCTTTATTGTCATTATTATTATTATTATTATTATTATTATTATAACATTGCTGGTCTAACATTTGGAAAACAATTGTTTTAACTCCTAACATTAAAAAAAAAAAAAAACTAAATCAGCCCAATATTTTATTGAACATTGCCAAAAAAAACTAGCTTAGCATATAATTGAGGGCAGGATTGCTTTTTTTATGGGTTATATTTGTCATTGAAAGAATATGGTTTATTTGTTTTTTTTAACTGTCGTCATGCTCTTGGGAGGGAAAAAAATATACATGTATTGAAAGGCTTTTTTGTCCTTTAAAAAAAACAATGAAAATACAAGATTACCCTTGGATTTTGAAAAGATAAGGTTGTATGTAGGGGTGTTTTCGTTACTATAATATAGTTTTGTTGTATATTTTAGGTGGAGTCATGGATAATTGAGTGTGTATATATATTTCTATTAAAAAATGCATGACATGAGGCGCCACTTGCGTTAATCGGGTGGCACGTGTGGCGCCAAAACAGCACTAAACCACGTCTTCCAAGGCGGCGTTTGCTGCTCCTCGTCACCCCAAGCATGGTGGCAAGGTGCGTGTGCCGAGATGGCATACGGAAAAGCTTCGGCAAGGGGGGTTTCCCTCCCTCCCTCCTTCCCCTATCTCCTCCTAGAAAATCGTGATGCCCATTGCAAAAAAATAAGAAGGTCTAGTTATTTGTTTGTTAAGTTAAATTAGGTTCTCATTCTTTTGATTGCAATGTATTTGATCTTGAATCATTTATTGAATTAATTTTTTTTCAATTTCATCCCTTCACAATTGATTTTTATGTCAAATTCGGTCCTCATTCTTTTAATTGTAATGTATCTTGAATTATTTATCAAGTTTTTTTTTCAAATTCATCCCTTTGTACCTGGTTTTTATATTAGATATGGTCTTCATTCTTAATTGTGATGTTTTTTGTCTTGAATTTTTTATTGAATTAATTTGTTTTTGAATTTTATCTCTTGACATTTTATTTTTATATCAAATATGGTTGTCATTCTTTGGATTGTTATTTTTAGTTGTTCTTATCCTTTTCTATATTGCAATTGTTTTTCAATTTCATCCCTTATAATTTTGTTTTATTTTATTTTTGTGTCAAATTTGGTTCCTTTTTAAATCTACATTTTTTTAAATCACTTTCTTTTTTAATTTATTTTTTCAAGTTTATCCCTAATTATTTTGGTTGGTTATAAATTTTACATTGTTATTTTTTCAGGTTAGATTTTTATGTTGTGATCCGATCTCATGATATGTGTTACAAAATTCTAAAGGTTGAATTGGGTTGGCTTCAGTTATTTTTCATTATTTTTTTTAAATTTCATCCATCATCATTGAATTTGTTTTTAATTTTTCCCTTCAATTCAAGATTTTTTCTTGTCCTCAATTTTTTTTCCAAGTGAGGTCTTTATTCTCTTAATTGTTATTTTTTTATCCTTTAATTTTTTTTTATTTCATCATTCGACATTTTAATTATTGGGATTTGGTCTACTAGATTCTTCCTATTCCTATTGTTTATAAGTTCTACCCATGAGTCAATCATGGACAATGATTGGGTCACGGGTCGGGTTAAGTTAACTCGAGTTAACTTAAGCCAACCAAATCTTTTTGTTTATAAAAAAATCAAAATAATGCCATTTTGAAAAGAAAAGAAAAAGCAGAAGAAATAGTCAACATGTTTTGATTGGATTTTCCTCAAGCTAATTGAAACATGGGTCATCTCGAGTTTTTAATAGTCTTACACTTGATCAATTTTCCCTCAATTTTTTTTTAAACTCGGCCCAGTCATGGGTCAAACTGTCGGGTCGAGCCACGTTTTAAAATATTTGCTTTCCAAATACGATGCTTCTGGTTTAGTCAAACTGTCGGGTTGAGCCAATTTTGAAGTTGTTAGTTTTAAAAAAGGAGCTTCATTTATTCGGGTGGCCTAGGTTTCTTTTGGAGTTGCTTTTTTATCCTTTTTTTTATTTGGTCCTTCAAAATTTAATTCTTTTTAAAATTAAACTTTTTTTTTTTTGCCTTATATTTGATTATCCTATCTGTATGATTTTTTTCGCAGATTTTGACATCTTCACTTGATTTTGCTGGTGTTTTATTTTTTAGTATTTTTTTATTGATTTTTTTTATTTCATTATTTTATTTTATTTTGACTCCTGAGGATTGACGATTGATAATTATTATTATTTTTAGTTTTTTTATGATATCTGGGTTTTTTTTTGTGTTCTTGAACTTGAGTAATTTTTTTGTTTGCGTTGTAGAAAAATTATCCAGCTCGTGGCAAAATACGAGCCATCTACCTAGTCTCAATTATTTGCAGTCATTTTGTCGGCTGTGGTTGTAACTGCTACAAGAAACCTTGTATGTCTCTCTGGTTTGACTAGAATTTTGAAATGTAAATCAAAGGTCCAATTGGTTCCTACGCGAGAATCCTTTCCAAAATCGTTGAGGAAAGGCTAGAGTTGTGTGATAGAGATCCCATGATATGAAGTTGCTGCCGTCAATTTATGAGCTGAATTATGGTGGATTTTAAAGAAATCAAATAGCCGGTGTGGGGTGACTAATTAAACATAGGTTGAAGAATGTTATCCCATCCTTAGTTCCAACAGGCATATTAGGTCTCTGGTACTGTCCGCTTTCTGGAATTTCAGATAAAAGAACTTGAAAGTCTGCAAGTTTCTAGTTTCTACATCATTTGTAAAAAGGAAGATAGAAATAGGTTTACAAAATTTGAACTGGGAAACTCCTGGAAGAGCTTCCTGGCACAAAGGGATGCATCACTACTGGAAACAGTGCTAGAAATTTAAAAAGCATGGCAGGTAAAGCAACTACCCAAGGAAGTCAAACGAGCACGCTTATGAAAGAGCTTGATCTTGTGGGATTTCTGGGAAACTTGTTGGTCCTGCCTGATTGACATCGAGCTTCTCATTTCTTCAGCTTTCATCTGAGCAATTCTTAGCTTGTTCATTATTTTATCCATTGATGATGATCTCTTCTTTTCCAGTTTCATCTGAAGGAACGAGTTGTAATTAGTTAGCACCATATGACGAAATTAAATGAAAAATCTGTGCTGAAGAGTTCCCTAATTATTCTTGATGATTTATGACAAGTTATGTTGACCACTTCAAATTATATAACCTCGAGTTTTCTTATTGCAGCCTCTGCTCTTGCTTTCTGCAAGTTCTCCCATGCAGTGATCTTGGCTTCCTCTCTTTGCAACCTGCATCAAGAACAGTTGGTATTTGGAAAGGTATAATAGGATAAAGAAAACATGCTTGCCTTTAACTGCAAGCTTCAGGGAAAATGACAGCCATCGAAAGCTCAAAAATGTGCATATGTTGCTTGGAAAATTCTTTAGATATCTTAAAAAACACAGCTTCCATGGTCAACTTCACCTGATCTCCAACAATCCTATACATTTCATGACATATTTTCACTAGGCAGTAAAGCCGACAGCCAATCTAATTTTGTAATCACTTGTTTTTGTACAAAATATATGTTGGGAGTCAGATTAAGGCTTCTAAACCAGAATGAGCTAGCAGTGGTGTGATTTCAAGATTTATGTTTCCCGCCCATATACAAAACAAAATGATGCAAATGGAACGTACTTTGAAAAGTCTGATACTTCCTCTGAAATATCCCAAGATGAGGAGTGAGCGTCAGCAGCATTTGGATTGAATTCCTCGACATCTGGCTGTCCCCTCTTAATTCTGCGAGAACCAGGCCTTTTGGACCACCTAATCACAGTGGCTCTTTTATCTACCTGGACTTCCCTGATTTCCAATTTAGCAGGGTGGTCACTTTGTGGCTCCAGTACAGGATCTGTAGAGGGAGGAGAAGAGGACCTTCCTCTACAAGAAGAGTGGGTGCTCCCCTCAGGGCTCATTTGTGTTGCCATATCCCTTCTTGAAATGATACGATCAACTGTGTTGTTTCCATCATCAACGCCTTCAGGTCTCTCATCTGAACATTTAATCAGAAAAGTAGTATGTGAGGAGACAATCATGCAACATCTCAACACCACAGGAATATAGCAACCATGAGAACGTTCTGCACAAGATAGCCTCTGAACAAGCACATTGGTTTTTCCTATAACTGTTCCTCAGACAAAATGCATGGCAAGAGTTTTTCAAATGACATGTTTGCTATATCACTATATACACAGACAACTGATTAGATTTCCAGACATCTGGCAGATGCATTCTTATTCAGTAGTATTTAGCCTGTCTGTATCTGCAATTTTTTTTTTTCTCTTTGCACTTAACAGATACAAGAAACCATTTCCACCTGGTCATCTTGGCCTATTATTTTCTTCTCAAATGTAAGTCAGAACCAGAAAACGGCAATTATTCATCCCAACCCAATTTTCATTTCAACATAGACAACCAACTCAGATGACAAGGTAAATCAAATATTCTAGAAGCAGTTTGCTGCCCATAACATTTCCTTTTGAAAACCAATACAACAAGGTCTAACCAGAGTCATCAAAGAAGTAATTATACAGTGCTGCAAGTTATTTGTCGATGTGTGATCGTACCACCAGCATTAATATGGGTCTTAAACCAGAATCCAGTGGTCTTGGAAGACCTAGCTTATTGTAAATTCTTAATGTCTCAGTTCCTTGTTCGATAGGGGTAGTGATAATTATGTGACATTCCTTCAATGGATTCATGATTATCATTGTAAATTGTCAAAATCTACTTTTCGAATGCACAAAAGCACAATTAATGCCATACCTTGAGAGCTGGAAGATGAAGGTTCGCTCGCCAAATCAGACCGACTAAGAGCACTAGCCAAGCGTTCCACATGACCTTGCCCACCTCCACCTCCACTTCCACTACAATGAGCACCAACCCCATTAGGCATCAAGACTCCAGTTGAAAACGGAGAATTCACCATGAAATTCCTCCCAATCCCACCATCAATAACCCCCATTGACGGTGAACAATTATGATAGTAACCAATCCCAGGAGGCAGATTAATAGGCCCACTTTTTGACTTGGCACGCCTTAAAGGATGGCACTGAGAACTTTTAGCAACACCATAGCCCAAAACTGGACTACATATCCACCTCTCTGCATCTTCCCATTTAGAAGGCAAAGCCCGGCCACTATAAAACGGAGTCAAAGCACTTATATGCCTCCTGCCGCTGCCTGATGAAGGGTGTGGAATCCTCTCTGAACTCCATCCTTTATTTTCTTGATATCTGGCACCTCCCGGACTAGGAAATGCCCCTAAACTCTGGGAAGATATTAGATTCTGCTTCATGCTTCTAAGTTGAAGCACCAATTGTGAAGTGGGTGTTTGACTGTTAATTAGGGGCTAGATGGCTTGTTATTACAAGTGTTTCCTAAGCATGGATGAATTCGAGGGCGTTTGTTTTTACTTTAAAAAAGTATTTGTAAAAATTTTAAATTAATTTTTGATGTGTTTATATTAAAATTAAATTTAAAAATAAAATATTTTAATATATTCCTAAAAAAAAGAAACACTTCAGAAACCGGTCGTCACCGCAATCACAGACACTACATGCTCTGTTACATTTACAGCAGATGTTACTGTGTAGGATTTTGTCTTGGATATCCACATAATAGCTGTACTTTGTTCTTGCTTTTACCGTTTCAACAATGTGGACAAGACTTGAGTTAAAGAAGTAGGCATATGTTTTCAAGAAGTGCCATCTAATGGGGTTGGATCTGGGAATAATTGCTACGATGAGGACGAAGTTTGTCTTAATGATGATTTGATTCGAGATCTTTGTTGAACAGATTGACAAAAGTTTATCGTTTTATGCGTTATCTTTTAGTTCCATAAATCAAATCTCTCTCACTCACCAAACCACAACCCACACGTACGGGTTTTATATATATATAAAGTGATTATAAGGGCATATATATTTTTTATTTTTTATATTTTCTTTGTAATTTAATAAATTTATATGATCGGCTCAGTCATAACTAAATCCCATTTGCACCCTCCATGCCATTACAGTATGTTCATAGAAAATTAATTACCTTTTGGATTAATCATTGTACTAAACCTTACAAAGGGATTATAAGCTCTTTCCTTTTGTTCTTCTTGTCTACAATTATATATGAACTCAAAACTTAAAATAAAAGGGAAAAATACATGAACAATTAGCTAGCCCGTCGTTTTATAGTTACCTATGATGAGATTTGAATTACCCAGTTGTAGAGCATAGGATGCTAAAGTGCAACATAAGTGGCTAAACTTATATGTAATTGGTACTATTATTTTGATCTCATTGTTTCGGAGTTAGTTCCATGTCGCCTTTACACTAGT
>Ga0307518_10002425_pt1 | contig 13604 bp, 7 predicted proteins | sample 25_EM_MG_FD_203889 | JGI IMG/M metagenome (GOLD analysis project Ga0307518, IMG submission 203889) | Populus trichocarpa ectomycorrhiza microbial communities from riparian zone in the Pacific Northwest, United States - 25_EM | ecosystem: Host-associated > Plants > Roots > Unclassified | place...
TGATGGGAAACGAGGGGCTGTAAATGGGATGCTGCCTGATGGAACAGTGGACATGTCAGATATGCAGTCGAGAGAAATATGGTCTGGGGTCACTTATGCAGTTGCCGCAACAATGATGCAGGAAGGTTTGATGGATATGGCCTTTCATACCGCAAGCGGAGTCTATGAGGCTGCGTGGGCTGAACAAGGACTTGGGTACGTAGGAAACCTTCACCCTTTCCTTCTTCTTCTGTCTTCATGTTTTTCAATCTGATATCTGCAGACAAGTAAGCATCAACCCGGTCAAAGGTTTAGATCACGGGTTCAACTGATCGACTTGTGGGTCAGCAAGTCAATCAAAGCTATGATCTTTAAAAAACAAAATGACATAAAAAAAGAGCCCAAACCAGGCTCCTGGATCAGCCAGTAACTAGCTTGATCTGCCGAGCCGAGCCGGGCCGGGTTTTATAACTGTGGAAGTATGTAAGAAGCCATGAACCATGGAATGCTGAGTAACAGGTTGGTGCTGTGTTAATTACAGGTATTCTTTTCAAACTCCAGAAGGTTGGAACACCAATGGCCAGTATAGATCTCTAGGCTACATGAGGCCTTTGGCCATCTGGGCAATGCAGTGGACTTTATCAAGTCCAAAACTTCACAAGCAGGAAATGAATTTCCAAGTCAAGCTGGAGGATTCTCTACTAGGGCACCAGCACCATGCTCGATTTGCAAAAGTTGCTCGTTTTCTCAAGTTGCCAGAAGAGGAATCATCTGTGAGTTACCTGCAGGCCTTGTTCGACTATGCTTGCAAGAAGTTTGGTTAAACTTAGATTTTTCTTCCTCTTTTTAAGTATTGATATGTTTACATACTATCATATTATGCTGCAATTTTTATTGTTTTTTACTGGAAAACAGGTTAAACATCAGAAATAAGAAATTATTAAATAGATTTAGTTTATTATACCATTTATAAATTAAGCCTGACATGATAGCATCCAGTATATTATTATGAAAATGTTCTATTTAATACAATTATGATTTGGATAGAAGATAATAGAATTGTGCTTGAATTGCTAATGTTGTAGTTGATGGTGGACGGGTAGAGTGTTGGGAAATTTTGCAGCCAACACACGATATAATTGGATGATTGGAGGTGCTATCAAACAAGCTTTTTACCATGTATGTTTGTTTTTGTATTATAAAAGTATTTAAAAAAAATTAAAATTGTTTTTTATTTTTTTATTTTTAATTAATATTTTTTTATATTTTTAAATCATTTTGAAATCAATATTAAAAAACTTATATTAAAAAATAGCATGCAAAACTCATGACCTACATCATGAGACCGTAATAAACTTATAAAAAAAATTTAAAGATAATCATAAAATCAATATTAAAAAAAAACTAATTCAGAACGATCGCACGAACCCGAATCCCCAACAAATCAAATGTTGAAAGATGAAATCATGAAAAAAAAATCAATTACACAAAAGGATCTAAAAATAATTAAGGGTAAAAATAACATTAATTAGAGGGCAAATAAAAAATTTCAATTTGAGGGTTAAATTTAATTGAAAAATAACTTTAACAAAAGAAAAAACAAATCAAAAAAATGAGGGTTAAAGTGGTAAAAAAACAAAAAAAAAACTTTAATTGAATAATGAAATTGAAAGCAAAAAAAAAATTCAACAAAAAGGCCAAGAAAAAAAATTAAAATTTTAAATAATAAAGACCGAAATGAAAAACAAAACATTTAAGAAATTGTAATTGAATGACTAAATTGAACAAAAAAACTTCTATAAAAGGAATAAGAAGAAAATAAAAAATTAAAGAATGAGGACTGAAATTAAAAACAAAACAAATGATAAATTATAATTGAAGAACTAAATTAAAAATATATAACCGAGTTAGGTCTAAAAGAAAATTCTATCACGTTATGTCAGATAAGCATAGTAATTAAACGAGTTCATAATTTTTTATCTAATCATTAAATTAGGTTTAAGTTTTTGCATGAGATTTCTAAGACCCAATTCTATAAGGGATTTACTTTTCTTGTCTATCCATCACATGGGTTTTCTTAGATTAGGCTTTGAAGATTCTGATTTGTTATTTTTCCTTGATTGATTATTCCAGATTATATTATTTTTAGCTATGTTTTTTCATGTTTCAGGATTCTAATTCTGCATACCTTGTTAAGGTCGGTTTTTTACTTATATAAAAATTTATAAACCTTATAGAGAGACAAACTTTATCATATCAATATTTCAGAAATAAAATAAGATTTCAGAGTTGTTTGTGTTTTAACCCTATTTCAGCTTTTGCTGCTGTCCTTGATTGTGCTTCCCCTGCATCACAAGGTTTGCAAGGCGAATTAGAGCCTGGAAGAAGCTTTTTTTTTTTTAATTGATGCTATTCTCCAGGTTTTCTCGTGGAAGTCAGTGCTGACAGGTTTCTGCACCCAATTGCTGTTAAGAAATCTCAGAGCCAAGCAAAACGAATCGCCTCTGCTTCCTAAAACAACAATGACTTCATTTTCTTCCCTTCCAATCCGATCATCAAAATATTGACAGATTTTCTTTGGCAGACCCACTCGCACTTTTGGCCTTGGTTTCTTGTATTTCTTTCTTGGCTCTCCCTTCCATACCAGTTCAAATTTATTGACCATGTCCCTCCAACCCAGTTCAAGGTCCTCAGTTGACTCCAAATTACAGAGTCGACAGAGCTCTGCTTTCCACTCATTATCAGCTTTAAACCAGGATGGAAACTCTTCTACAATCATCCATTCACAAAGTGCACGTTTCATTGCAGGCATCTCCTTAGCCATTTCTCCTTTCAGACACATATTCTATTGTTTGTGGGGCCTTTCCATTCATGAATCCTAAAGACTTTGACATAACGATAACAAAAACAAGAAAATTCAGTTTGGGACCAATAAAAGCTCTTTGAGAAAGAACATGGGTGTCTCTGACTGTGTATGTGTGGCCAAGGATCATTGACAGCAGTGAAGCCACAATTACATCATTCAGGGAAGGTATAACTGCAGGGGGACCAGACTAGTTGGCAAAAAACACATATCAAGAAGCTCAACTGGATTTATTGGAAAATCTAACAAGCATGTGGCAGTCACCTGCCAACCAAAAAGAGACAAAAGGGTGAAAAATTTGAACCTTATTTATCGAGAGACAAATTATGGGTATAACTGCAGAGACCGGACTAGTTGGCAAATAACACATATCAGGAAGCTCAACTGAGAAGTGCAGGGCATAACGTCTAGCTAGTTTGGATTGAACTTATTGCAGTTTTGGATGAAACTAGCTTGGAGAGATTGAAGGCAGGTTGGCAGACTCGGTTGCACTTTTGGCCTTGGTTTCTTGTATTTCATTCTGGGCTCTCCCTTCCTTATCAGGGCATAATAATGTATAATCAGGTCCAGGATATAGAAAGGGGGTGTTTTACATCTTGTGAACATAACTAACAGCAGCCTGCATGCATGATCTTTTTGGTGATGCTTTTGACCAGGCAGAGGCAGGCAGAGGCATCTGTGGTATCATATCAGATCAGTTTTGTCTAATAAGCTGAAATTTTATGGGAAGTAGGAAACCAGAAAACATCCTTTCTGCCTTCTGATTGATTAGGGACTGATTTTTACTGGTTCACGACACAGCATAAAACCCGGACATGAAATTTACATCTAGTAACTGGATTTTGTTCATGAGGATATGCAATGGGACCACAGCACATAAAATAAGAATGTAGAGTAACAACCTGAAATTGCATATTGTCATCTTAAATCATTCTTGAAAGTGCCAGGCTGAATGAAGAAATATGACATTATATTGCCCACTTATTTACCATGGATCATCTGAATTCTTTCACCATCTTGCAGTGATATATGTATTGTTCAATGCATGTGTCCAGTCATACACTAAATCACTTTATGCATTATATTCATGTTGCAGCCAGCGGACAAAATTTCATCTTCCAGTTAATAATTACGCTTACACAAAGTTGCTCTTCTCAGGACTTCCCTCAGCAGCTTCCTTCCTTAATGCTTGAAGCCTTTCCTTAAGTTTCTTGCTTTGTTCAAAATTCGCCTTACGCTTCACGGCTTTCTGAGAAAAAAGCTTAAGGATTTACTGCCAGATCAAAATGGTATTTTAGCCAGGAAAAAAAAGGACAAACATAATGCTAACTCACTTCCTCCCGAAAACAGCGATCAAGTTTTATTTTGAGTTCTGTGCATTCACCAAAGAACTTAGCAATAGGATGGTCCAAATGACACTTTTGAAACTGCTCAATAATCTGCAAAATATTTTTGTCGCCTGGTTCAGCAAAAAGTTAAGATCACAAGTTCATTCCAGAAAATAGCACACCATAGACATGATGTTATACTGACTTCTCTTCCCAAACATCTGCATTGAAAATTTCGGAAATGGTCACCTTATTCTTAACATATTATGGCTACAATCTTATACCCACCCTCTTTTTCTTTACTAGCCATAGATACCAACTAGTTTTAAGTTTTGTTGTACAAGTCCTCGTTAGCATTCTGCTCTATCCTTATGGTGGCCTTCCATCTACCACAAGCAAGTTGCAACTAGAAGCATCAAAAGATGATGCATGTTACTATGGTGGAGAGACGCAACCATTTCCCAACTGATCTCCACTCCACCACACATCAAAGAACACACGGAAAAAAAAAATCCATCCAAGGATATGAGCAAGAGACCCCCTCCCTACTTCAATGGAAAGAGGGAAATAGCTGTTAACAGCCGTTCATCTACAACTAGAGAAATAAGGAATTCCAATTCACATCAACTAAAACTAGTTCAGGGGATATATCATAACATATGAAAGGAAGCAAACTCACTTCAACACACATCGGGTGCCTATGTAATGTCAAAGGAGGATGCATTTTCCTGCAAATAATTCAAGCACTTTCACCTGCAAAACACATATAAGCCATTTTTTAGTCTCCCACAGACATGCAAATTGAAGAAAAAAAAAAGTTAAATAGGGACATGAATATTGGTGAACAGATTGAAACATCACCTGAAATTCATAAAATCCTTGCTACATGCACTTTTACCATGGAATTTTTTTTTTTTTTTCTCATTCTTTATAAGCCAATGAAAACTCATTAAACACCTTGGGAGCAGAAGGCAAGCAACCAAGGAGAAAGAAAACTCAAAGCAGACAAGGTTATAAAAAAAAAAAAAAAACAGAGGAATCCAAGAACAGACAAGTAACCAAGAACAAAAGAACTTCAACTAACAACAGGAGACATAACAGACCACCACCGCAATGCACAAACTGCAGAGACCAAACGAAACCAACTAAGAAACCAAAATAATGACAAGGATTACTGACTTTAATTAGAGGTGCCATTCCAGTTCCTTGGCTAGGGTTCAGTTCAGATATTCTCAGGTGTGAAGCAAACAGGATTAAAGGAAAATTATATGGTAACTACCAATTTTTACAGCATAGGAGAGAGTCAGAGAGATACAACAAGGAGAGAAAAGATATATTGTTTTAATTCCCTTTCGCCTGATTTTTTCTCCTTATGTCTTTCTCTCCTGAGCTGTAACCATTTACAGCTTGAGCATTTTAAAATTTCTTGAGGATTAAAGCACCAGTCTTTAAGAGGGAAGGAAAAGAAAACAGCACAGCATTCATCCCAAGTGATAAACAGTTAAAAGTCCCACTTACACTCCATCCTCTCCTTTATCGGATGAAGCTTCAAACCCTAATCCCACAAGACATGCTTTAACATGATTAATAAACTAGTATCTTTTTACCCTTAAAAAAGAAATATCTTTTGAACCCTCTTAATTGAATTCAATTCGGAAGTTTTAATGAAATTTCGTGTTTGGAATCATTTTTAAACATTATCATTGAATTTAATTACATTAGAAAATTGATTACAAATGGTCTGTAAATGATTGAATTCAAGAAAAATCCCATCAAAAGAAATCTTCAAAACATGGACTCCATATCCAGCAAGACCAACACTATCACCAGAAAAAAAAAAAATACAGTTACAAAGAAAGAGAAAATCCGTCAAGAAATGAAAGAAAGAAAACCCAGATCAAGATGAACTCATGATAGATTAACTGTCTCTAAAGTTGATGGTTTGGTAAGAAACGCACCGTTTTCAGGTGATCTGCAGCTGCAAGGGTGACAGCTTCTTCCTCCTCCTTCTTTGGTTGGGAAACTGAGCCAGAACAGCGGCAAAATGAAACTCCAGGGACAGAAGAGCCAGTCGTTATCGCTTAGAGAGTTAATTATAACTTAGTCCCTATAGTTTAAAAAATCTAATTGCATTTATAGCTAGTAATAAAATAAAAATTAATAGCTTAATTATTTATAGCCATTTTTTTATTTTATTAGAATAAAATAAAAATAGAAATCATAAATAAACAAGAAATTACCAGGAAAAAAAGAGTAATAATTTTGAATTTTCTTGGCCTTTTAAAATAAAATAAAATAGATAGATAGTATATATATTAATAAAATTTTAAATCAATTATCCAGCTTAAATAAATTAAAAATTAACATTAAAACTTAATTATTTTTGTATTTTGTCTTTTAGATATTTTTTTTATTTTCTAAAAGTAGATCCAATAGAAGACATGGAAAGTTAAAATTAACGGAATATTAACCTTTGGATTGAAGGATAAACAATACCTTAACATTCAAATTTTAAGTATCTAATTATTAATTTGTAAAAATCATACCACAAATCATCATTTAGTTACTATCTCAAAATGAACATATTTTTTTATTTTAAAATGATAAAAAAAAAAACTCATTTTAATCTCATTTTAAAATGGTAAAATAGAGAACACAACCTTTGTATTTTAAAACAGAAAAAATTAGTCTAAAATGATTTCAAATTCATATTTCTATTTTCATCATTCCAGCTAAACACCACTATCAAACACAGGTGTATGTGATAATAAAAGTGTTTTGGAAAAGCTTTTGCTTTAAAAGTGTTTTTCTTTAAAAAAAAATATTAAATTAAATTTTTTTTTAATATTTTTTATAGTTTTTATGTTCTAATATTAAAAATTAAAAAAAATCATTTAAATATATTTGTAAACAAAAAAAATATTTTAAAAATTATCTGCATCACAAATCTCAAACACCACTACCAACAAAGTTTTAAACTCCTTATAACCTAGAACCAAGCATAATTGCACAGCCTTATTGTTGAAACAAGAGATTAATGATAATCAATTGCTCACTTGGATTTAGGAGTTATTTTATCTGGTTGGAAGAATTTCCCTTGTGAAAAGAACATGAATCTGCTTTAAACAAGAACACGATCATACATCAATATCTATTTTTTTTCTATATATATGGAACATTACAGAACCCTCAAGAAACTTCTGCTCCACAATGAAAGCCGAGCAGAAGGCTGTCAGGGAAATACAAAACCATGTGCAGTCCTTATCTGCATGAATCGAGAGCAGAAGGATTTTCATGCAGCATTTCAAACCACAAGCAAGAGCATGCATTTACAGATTCAGCAAACTTGCTTTCTTTAATAAAGAGGTGTGCTTCCCTCGGCTATCCACAAGAATTCAGTCACTGCTGAGTATACGAGGCAGGGCTAAAGTTTTCTGTGAATGGAGGTAAAATCTCGTATACCTTGTGATGGAACTGGTTGATCTCTGATGCGAGATAAAAGAATAGAAACTTGCTCGGTTGCAATATCCAGTCTCTCCTTCGACTTGGCAGATTCAGTTATGAGACTTGATACCATGTTCTGCAATAACTGAATTCTTTCACCATGATCATTGGAACTGTGAAGAAGCTTTGCACTAGATGTGTTAATCCGACGCCAACGCAAAGGAAGGTACCTTTCTGGGATCTGAAAACAGTTTCCTGTGGAAAGAACTCGAAGGGCATGTCGACAAAGAATTCCAGAGAACTCAAACTGATTGCAGCTGCAACTAATAATTCCTTCCCTAGGAACCCAATATACTATCCGGCCTCCCTCACGTTTGGTGTGGTGTCTCACATGAAAACCATCCTCCATCTGGAATGATGCGTAGTGGGCAGCCAAAACAAGTTGTTCTTGGAGCTTCGAGAAGGCATAAGGAGTAAGGACTGTGGCTGCATGGGATTCCATAGGTGCCCCAGTTTTTAAACTTATGTTTTGCAGATTCTGCTGCATTGTTTGCTGTTCAGCCGCTTGATCTTTAAAATCTACAGCTACAGCAACCTGCTTGTGCAGAGATGAGTCAAGAACATGGAAAAGTTTTTCCACAAAAACTATAGTGGGATTTCCGCTGCACCAATGGTTCTAGTGGCAGAAAGTTCCAATGTATCATAAACAATAACTGGAATCACAAAGTGGAGTTTCTAAACCAACAGGAAATCAAGGGAAATTCTAAGTACATATAGAAACCATCATTTTTGGCAAGAAAGATCAATATCCAAATAAGTGTAGATTCACAAGTTAAACAGCTTCAATAGCACATGATTATGAAGATTGTAAGTTTTGAATTTCTAAGATGGAAGACCAACCCAGCCTAGCTGGACTAACTGTATGATTCCATTGATTTATCGAGTGTAAGAAATGATCATGATATTGTGTTAAAATTGGAAATCTAAAGAAACTAGGGGAAATAAACTTGAATATCCCTTTTGATCATTGCTTCAGCAAGCAGCATGTTTCTTTTCAACATCAGCAAAAAAAAAAAATCCTCTCTCTCAAGGAAACTATTTTTACATGGACAAACATCACTCTCGCATGACATCTCAAGCAAAACAAATTGACAAGATGGCTGATTCCAACAGTTAAAAAAACCTATCATAGAATTGGGCATGTCATCTACTTGGATAAATGATAGATAGATCAAATCACAGCACTGGATTGTTCCACAAAAACTCTTTAGAAAGATAAAGGAGCCCTTTTGTAATTATAATAATAGTTTGCTTTTTAGGACGTCTATACGTAAAAATCATTCCTCATGTCCTGATATAGCAAAAAATATAAATTAAATCTGATGTGTGAAGATATTAGATCCCACATGTGTATTCTGCCTCAAGTAAGAGCAGTCCAAGGGCCAATACATAGCATATTGAATCAGGCATGTAACTTGTAACATACCTGTTCCACAAAGTGTGCAAGCCGAGTTTGAGCACTCAGAAACCTTTGGATGAAAGCGTTAATTGATTTTGAATGACCAGCTGCAGTCATTCCCGCGAAGAAATGGCTTCTCAAGTATGGAAGAGCCCAAAGATTGCGTAAGGCATGCAAGTTGGCAACGTGCCTGTTTGTATGCAGCCCAAAAATATTGACCATGTCCCTCCAACCCTGTTCAAAGTCCTCAATTGACTCCAAATTATAGAGTCGATAGAACTCTGCTTTCCACTCATTATAACGTTCCCCCAAAACAGCATTAAACCAGGATGGAAACTTCGCCACAATCATCCATATGCAAAGTGCATGTTTCGTTGAAGGCATCTCCTTAGCTATTGCGTCTTTCAGGCACATATTCTGGTCAGTTAATATTGTTTGTGGGGCCTTTCCATTCATGAATCCTAAGAATGCCTTTTGACATAAAGATTACAAAAACAAAAAATGTTAATTTGGGACCAAAAAAAGCTCTTTGAGAAAGAACACGTGTGCCTGTGATTGTGTGTGCGTGACCACGAATCATTGACAATAGTGAAGCCATAGTTATATCATTCAGGGAAGATATAATTGCAGAGACCAGACTAGTTGGCAAATGACACATATCAAGAAGCTCAACTGAGTTTACTGGAAAATCTGACGAGCATGTGTTGGTGAATGTCTGGCATACCCCTAACATTCAAAAATGAGTCAAAAGGGTAAGAAAATAGAACCTTAATTTATGTGCTCAATCTGTATTTGTGAATGTTACAATAACCTCTTTGGCCAGTTATTTCAAATGCCTCATCAACTATCCCTTGCCAAACATCCAACTAGTATTGCTATTTAGAATCTATATTCCTCTGCCTCCCCATTCTTTTTGCACCCGTGAATATGAAAAGGAGAGGGGCAATTAATGGACTGGTCAAAGTAAACTTAAAGGCACTACATGTGCAATACAAGGTGATATGGGTAATTAATCGACAAGAGAGATTATTTTTACTCTATTACCTTTAATGCCCATGACAGCGACCTCAAATTTTCCTCTCGTGAAATCACACATCCGAAGAAGCAAGGCATACCATAGTTGTTCATTCCAACCCATATGCCGAGAGGCAAGTCAAATGCAGTTAAGCGATGTGTTGTATCAAATACCACTGCATCACCAAAGATCTCATATGATTGGACTGATGACGCATATGACCAAGCAATGTTCTCTAACCTGTTGTCAGAATCGAGTGTGTATTCAAATTTAAAGTTGGGGTCCTTCTCCTTTATATTTCTGCACATTCTTAATAAGTCTACGCTCTCATCCTCTGGGTCCAGTTTTCTAAATGACTGAAGCAAGTTCCTCACATCCTTTTCAGTGAAGGGCAAATATCCTGGCTCTACACATTTTTCAAGCTCCATGAGTCTCATCATTTGCTGCACTGAAATTCCTGTTTTGGCAAACATGAGGATTCTGCTCTTGTCCGTATCTGATATGGTCCGATATGCAGGAAGGAACCGAACTTGATTCGGTTCTAGAAGTTCATGATTATGGTGATTATCAAAACCTGTGACACGCCATTCTGGTGCTCCTAACTCTGTGACCTTGCTAATCCTCATGTATGCTTGACACCCACATCGAGACGATTTTCTATTCCTTTGAGGTTTATTTTCGTTTGAGGTTTTGACAGGGGTGTTTCCAGCACGGTGGCAGACAAAATAACGTCTTGTTAGCCCTTTTCCAACCCCATCTTTGCCTTCTGTGCGGTGACGACGGATTGAGAATCCACATCTTTTTGCAAATTCACTGTAAAATTCATAGCCTTCATCATGAGTAGCAAATCTTTGTCCAATATATGGAATTGCATCATTAGGTGTTTCTAGTGATAGTCTGGTTTCATCAGGCGATTCCTCTGCGCTGCTTGTATCATCCAACGACAAAGATCGCTGGTCAGATGGATCATCATAAACAACCAACATTTGGCCAGCCTCTTCAGACATCATATTTTCTCATTAACCTATGAAAGATCAGCTTAAGGGCCTGCATCCAATATGCCAAAAATATAAACAACCAATTCAATTCCGATGTGCAAATAAACACTACAGTATAGAAAGCAACAACATACATGTGCCAACACAAGGCTGCAAGCACAAAGGCAAACTGATGAAAACTAAAATTACAATATTCTCATGTTCTACAACCAAATTCTGGGGCATCCATAAAATGATGTAAGAACTGGACAAGTAAACCTGCCCCTTTCAAGCATTGAAAAGCAAGAAAATGTTTTATCCCATCCAATGATAAAAATAGAATATGGTGCAACTTGTAAACTTGACAAGGTCATAGCTAGGGAAGAAGATCCACTCATATTCACTCTAAATTCCCAACCTTCCACAGTGCTCAACACTGGATGCCTATTTCCAAGTTCAGAGATTTCAGCCATTTTCTCTTTCTCCTTTCCTCAGCATCACAGCCATCTCAAGTACAAGAATTATTTACTCCACATGCAAACAAAATGATTCCCATTTTTCCACATCACCTAACAAAAAACACTAATTTCAAGATGTTCCAACCTAGAAAATGAATGCATTAAAAGGTTCCATCTCCATTTTTCCCCTCTTCACTCCCTATGTTACACAACAAGCATTTACACAACATTTAACCCATATGAATAAAAAATATCAACTACCCAATTCACCAAATCACTCCATCATTCCATTCCACCTTGCAATCTCCCTTCTACACTACAAGAAAAATGCAATACAGACATGTGCAGCACAATACAATACAACAAAATCCAATCATATTAGCAATAAATTCTCAAACTTGAACACTACCCATTATCAACAACACTAAAACAAATATGGGTTTCGTGTTTCATTTCAAAAATCACATAAGAAAATTAAAGAGGAGAAGGAGGGTACCAATCAATTGTGGCGTGAAACTACAATTCTGGAAAACGTTTTTGGCAAGTGACCAGCCCTAATTTGCGCAGGGAGGTAATGAGGACACATTTCTATATCGTGCGCACATTTCTTATCCTACGCCTTCTCTGTTTCCAAGCAGATTACCTGTCTGTCCAAGTGAAGGGTTCGGTTACGTGTATGACCAAATACCCTCCTTCGCAGCCCTTCGTCCTTTTTAACTCCAGATTTATGACCCGCGCGATGCTGCGATTCAATTTATTTTGCATAAAAAATATTAAAAAATACTAAGATTTAAAAGTATTAGGTTTTTCTGTAAAGTTATACCTAAGAGTCTTAGGTTTAGCTGCAACGCCTGACCCAAAAGTAATATTTATAATATTAATAATAACATTAAACTTGCATGACCCAAGTTTAAGTGAGTCTAGCTGCAATACCAGACTCAATAGCCTTGGATGTGGGTCTGGCTGCATGGTCGTGTCATAAAAATATGATAATTAAATAGATTAATTAAAAAAACAAAGAAAAAAACCAACAGGAAGAAAAAAAACTAATGAAGAAAAAGAAAAAAAAATATGAATTAACTGGGCAAGCCCGTCAAACCCGGGATCCGTGTAATGAATGTTTGATAACTAAATAGAAAAAAATTTAACATTAACAAACTAAATTAAACGAAAAAAATTAATTAAAAAGGAAAAAAAAACAAAAACAAACAAAAGGCATCAACCTTTTCAATGTGGACTGCACTGTGAAGAAAAAGGAAAAATATCTGAATTAACTGGGTTAACCCTTCAAATCAGGTTAACCCGTCAAACCTGAGATTTGCGTCATAAAAGTTTGATAACTAAATAGAAAAAAAAAATTAACGGGTTAACCCATAATTCACTTGGTTAACCCGTCAAACCAAGTTAACCAGTCAAACCCGGGATACGTGTCATGAAGGTCTGATAATTAAATAGAAAGAAATTCAACATTAATAAACTAAACTAAACGAAAAAAATTAATTAAAACGAAAAAAAGCAAAAAAAAATTCAGGTTAACTTGTCAAATCATGTTAACCTGTTAAACTCAGGATCCGTGTCATGAAAGTCTGATAACTAAATAAAAACAAAATTAACATTAACAAACTAAATTAAACAAAAAAAAATTCATTAAAAGAAAAAAAAACAAAAAAAAACCTAAAAGACATTAAAAATAAAAACAAAAAATAGAAAAAAATTAAAAACAAAAAAAAACAGCTCAGCAAAAAAAAAAACTAAAGGCATAGTGTAAAAAAAAAACAAAAAAAAAACTAAATCATCAATGTTTTACTGTGGACTGCACTGTGCAGTCCACAATGTGTTTTAGTATATGCTAGTTACATGCCCCACGTAATGCCGCGGGTCAATTATTTTTTGCATTTCATAAAAAGCTAAAATCTAAAAGTATTAGGTTTTTTTGCAAAGTTATACCCAAGACTCTTAGGTTTAGTTGCAACGCCTAATCCAAGAGTAATATTTATAATATTAATAATAACATTAAACTTGCATGGCCTAAATTTAAGTGGGTTTGACTGCAATACCAGACCCAATAGCATTGGACGTGG
>Ga0307518_10002426_pt1 | contig 13603 bp, 13 predicted proteins | sample 25_EM_MG_FD_203889 | JGI IMG/M metagenome (GOLD analysis project Ga0307518, IMG submission 203889) | Populus trichocarpa ectomycorrhiza microbial communities from riparian zone in the Pacific Northwest, United States - 25_EM | ecosystem: Host-associated > Plants > Roots > Unclassified | place...
GAGCGGCGGGGTCAGCATCAAGCAGATGACCGCGAAGAAGGTCGCCGTCCTCATCCCGGTGGCCGAAGAGGTCGCGATGACCAACGCGGGCGGGCTGTACACGCAGCTGCAGCGGGACCTGCCGACAGCCTTCGCCCGCGCCTTCGACCACGCGGCGATCCACGGCCTCACCATGAAGGGCGCGGCCGGGCCGTTCTCCGACTATCTGGCGCTGACCACCAACTCGGTGGCGCTGGGCACTGCAACTCAGGCGCAGGGCGGCATCTGGGCCGACTTCGTCAACGGCATGGCCGAGGTCATCAACGACGACTGGGACTACACGGGCACCGTGGCGGACCACCGGCTGAAGCCGCGTCTGCTGCTCGCGACGGACACCACGGGCCGCCCGATCCTCGTCGACACGACCGTCCCGGGCACGCAGATGGCGTCGGCGGGAACGCTGATCGGTGAGCCGCTCGCGTACTCGCGTTCGGTGTCGGGCAAGCAGCGCCGCCAGTCGACCTCGTCGGACACGGGCCTGCGCGCGATCGGCGGCGACTGGTCGCAGGCGGCTTACGGCGTCGGCATGGACATCACCGTGCGGATCTCCAAGGAGGCCACCTACGTCGACGAGGACGGCGGCGTCCACTCGGCGTTCCAGGAGAACCTGGTGCTGATCCTCGCGGAGGCGTTCTACGGCTACGTGCAGGGCGACGCGCAGGCGTTCGTCAAGTACACCGGCACGGCCGGCACGGCCTCGTGACGCAGGCCCGCGGCGGCGGGAAGGGCAGCCGGGCGATGCAGGTCGTCGCCCGGCTGCACGCCGCCCCGCCCCGGCACAACGCAGGGGCGGAGTGGATGGCCTGGTCGATGTTCCGGGCTCTCGTCGAGCGCGGGCACGAGGTCACGGTGTGGCTGTCCCGCTACGGCGAGGATCATGGGCCGTATGAGCTGGATGGCGTGAAGGTGGTGCCGCTGGAGTCCCGCCTGGACTTTGCGACGGCGGTTCGGCGGGCGAGCGTCCTGGTATCCCACCTGGAGAATGTTCCGTCGACTGCCGCACTGGCCCGCGGCTACGGGAAGCCGTTCGTGGCGATCTGCCACAACACGTTCCTGCCGACGTTCCGGGACATGGCGTCGGGGTCGACGGCGCTGGCGGTCTACAACTCGCAGTGGATGGCCCGGGAGGCCGAACTGCACTTCGTGGACCACCCCAAGGGCATCCGGCCCGACCGGTCGATCGTCGTCCGTCCTCCGGTGTTCGCCAAGGAGTATGCGGCGAAGCCCGGCGACCGGGTGACGCTGGTCAATACCAACCCGGAGAAGGGCGGCCTGCTGTTCCACAAGCTGGCCAAGCGCATGCCGGACATCAAGTTCCTGGCGGTGAAGGGCTCCTACGGCGAGCAGACCGACTACTCGGATCTGTCGAACGTCGAGGAAGTCGAGCACGTGTCCGGGCACGAGATGCGCGACAAGGTGTATGCGCGGACGCGCCTGCTGCTGATGCCGTCGTCCTATGAGTCGTGGGGCCGGGCAGGCGTCGAGGCGCTCGCTTCGGGGATTCCAGTCCTGGCCCACCCCACCCCGGGCCTGTGTGAGTCGCTCGGCGAGGGCGGCATCTTCATCGAGCGTCAGGATCTCGACGGCTACGAGGCGGTGATCCGGAAGCTGCGCACGGCGTCCGAGTACCGACTCGCTGGCAAGCGGGCGAAGGCCCGGTCTGCCGAGTTGGATCCGGCGGCCGACCTGGCTGCCTGGTGCGGAGCCGTAGAGGGACTGGCCAGATAGGAGGCGTCGTGGCTTTCACCCCGCCGACCGTGGAACAGCTCGGTCTGTTCCTCGGCTTGGACGAGATCGACGGCGACCGGGCCGACCTGTTGATCGCGTCGGCGCTCTCGCTCTGTCAGACGATCGTGAAGCCGCTCCCTGAGGGTGCGGAGGCGGTTGTCCTGTCGGTGGCGGGCCGCGCCTACGTGAATCCGCAGCAGGTGTCTTACGAGACGATCGGCCCCATGTCGGTGCAGCGTCCGACCGGTTCGGGCGGCCTGTATCTGACGAAGGCCGACAAGTCGGCACTCAAGTCGCTGGCAGGCCGCGGTGGCGCGTTCACGGTGGATCCCACGCCCGATACCGCCGATCCGTGGGTGACGTGGCCATTGGAGGGCCCATACGGTCCGGGCACGGAGTACGAACCGGGCTGGGGGTGGGTGTAGATGCCCGCCCCGTACCCGTTCGGCGAGACAGTGCGGATCATGCGCACGGGCTTGTCGCCGGGCCGTGATACGCGCGGGCAGCCGCTGCCGGGGCCGGACGAATCGTTCGACTTGGAAGGGTGCGTGGTGACGCCGCGCGCCGAGACCCCGCAGGTGGGTGGCCCGGAGCAGCAGGCGAGGGACACCGTCATCACCGGATGGACCGTCTATGTGTCCGCCGACAGGCCGCTGTTCACGACGGACCGGGCTGTGATCCGCGGCGTCGTCTGCGACATCACGGGCGAGCCTGGCGACTGGGGCCGCAGCCCGTTCACCGGCACCCGCGGGCCGATCCAGTTCGCTGCCGACCGGGTGACCGGCTAGCCGCGGGCCTGGCTGGAGGGGATATGGCAGCTCGGTTCAAGATGAACAATAAAGGTGTCGGCCAGATGTTGCGCATGCCTGGCATGCAGGCGGAGATGCTCCGCCGGGCCGAGGTCATCAAAGGCGTGGCGATTGCTCTCTCTCCGGTAGACGAGAACAGCCCTACCCCAGGCCACTACAGGGAGTCCTGGGAGACCGACAGTACGAACCGCGGCGGCCGACGCCGCGACCGGGCCGTCGGCTACGTCCGCAACACCGCCTACTACGCCCGGTGGGTGGAGTACGGCACCGAGCGGGTCCCTGCGCACCACGTGCTGCTGCGAGCGGCGAGTCTGGGCGGGCGGAACCAGTGACCGACATCGTCGACATCGAACTGGAGCTCATCACTCGGGCCGCAGCCCACTTCCCGGCCGCCGTTGTGCGGGACGAACTCGACAACAACCTGCTCAACGAGCTGCCGACCATCCGCTTCCAGCAGGTGCCGGCCGGCAGTGACGATGGGTTTCGTCTCGCTCGCTTCCTGGTTGACGTGGACGTGTTCGGCGAGAGCCGTGCCGCTGCGATCACTCTGGGCCGGTCGGTGCATTCCTGGCTCACGGGTGAGCTTCCTGGCTCTTCCGGCGAGACGGCCGTATTCGGGCGGGTGGCGGCTCTGACGCTGCCTGGCCCGAGGGACTACGAGAACGTCGCCCTGCGCCGCGCTGGCGCCACCTACGAGATTTTCTGTCACCCGGTCTCCTGACCGGCTTTCGGGCCCGCGCCGGACCCCTGTTTCCCTTTGAACCTCGCCGCCGTGCGGGGTTTTCGCATGTCTGGAGACCCTTCATGGTCAACATCACCCGCGCGGCGGACCTCACGATCATCGGTACGAACGGTGGCGGCTGGGTGTCCGACGTCGGTACGTCGAGCCCGACGTCGCCGCTGGTTCAGCCGCCGACTCCGTGGGAGCCGCTGGGCTGCATCTCGGACGACGGCCTGACCTACGGTTTCGACGAGGATTCCCAGGAGTTCACCCCGTGGGGCCTCACGAGCCCGATCCGCACGACGATCACCAAGTCGATCCGCACCTTCAAGATCACCCTGTGGGAGACGGCCCGCGTCTCGGTCCAGAGCGTCATGTACCGCATTCCGGCGGGCGACCTCGTCCCGGACGGAACCTCGGGGCTCACCTCGTTCGCGGAGACCGCGTCCCCGACCCCGGACCGTCGCGCCTGGTGGTTCGCGATCTTCGACGGCGACACCTCGCGCGGCTTCTACGTCCCCCAGGGCGAGATCAGCGACCGCTCCGACGTGGCCTTCAAGCAGAACGAAATGTCCGGCTACGAGATCACCGTCACCGCCTACCCGGACGACGCCGGGAACACCGTCTACCACACGGACAAGCTGCCGGTGACGCCCGCCTACACCGGCTCCTGAGACGGGTGGACGGGCCGCCAACCCTGGCGCGGGCCCGGTCCGTCCACCTTCACATCCCTGCCCGCGCCCTGAATGAACGGAGGCCCGCGCCGTGGCCAACACGCGTACCACCCCCAGCACCAGCCGGAAGCCCCGCACCGCCGCACGCGCCGCAGTCCGCCCGTCGACCCGTCAGGCCGCCGAGACGGACGTGGACGAGCCGGAGGTGTCCGCCGCCGAAGCCCAGGAGACCGAGGCCGTCAGCATGCATGTGGCGGCCCTGCTGTGCGGCGAAGAGGTCCGCATCATTCCGCCCGGGGCGTGGCGCCAGTCGTGGCAGCGCCTGGCCGCCCAGGGGCAGATCGATGCCTTCGCGCGGATCATCCTTCACCCGGACGACTACGACCTCTACGTCGAGATCGACCCCACGAACGAGGAGTGGGGAGAGTTCATCGCGGACGCCGCCGAACAGGCTGGTGAAGGCCTGGGAAACTCCAGTGGACCCGCTCCGTCGTCGAGGCGCACGCGGAGGCGGTAGAAGCCGATCTGCTGCGCTACTACAACGGCGTCGACCTCCTCGACGTACACCGCGGTCAGATGTCGTGGCGCCGCCTGCGGGTCCTCATCCAGCACCTGCCTCCCGAGTCGGCAACCTGGACCGCTCTCCGTAACAGCCTGTCGGACGAGGAACTTGCCGAGCAGGCCGACAAGGGCGAGCCGGAGAAGGGTCGCTGGTCCCAGCTTGAGCAGCTCACGGCAGCCCTCGTCGATGCCGCGCGCCGCGTCGAGTACGTGCTGATCTGCGCGAACACCGACTCGAAGGCGAAACGCCCGAAAGCCCCAGAGCCCGTTCGGCGCCCAGGCGGCAAGCCGCTTCGCCCGAAGGTTCAGCTCACCCAGGTGAGCGCCGAGTTTCTGTTCCAGCTCACCAGGTAGGCGCCGCGCTGCGCCGGGGGGAGGCTCCCGGTGGCCATCAGCGTCGGTTCTGTCGAAGTCGATGTTCTGCCGAACACCCAGGGCATCCAGCGCAGGCTGCAGCAGGCGCTGGTGCCGCCGGCTTCGGCGGTCGGTGACGAGGTTGGCCGCATCATCGGTCGGCAGATGGCCGCACAGATTGCTGCGGCGATTCGGAACGGCGTCACTACCGGTGGGCGGACGGCGCTCCCGGCGGCTGCCCGGCAGGGCGACGAGACGGGCGGCGCGTTCTCTCGGTCGTTGAAGGCGCGGCTGGAGGCGGCTTTCAGGTCTCTGCCGAAGGCCGACGTGAGGCTGTCGACGACGGGCTTCGACGCGGATATGGCCCGTCTGCGGGCCCGCCTGGAGACCCTCTCGGGCAAGCGCATCGGGATCGACGTCGACGCGGCAACCGCCCTGGCGGAGATCACGGACGTCGAGGCGCGGCTGCGCAGGTTGGGCGCCGAGCATCCGAACGTGCAGGTCCGGGCGGACACTGCGGCGGCGTTGGCGCAGCTGGCTGCGCTGCGGGCCGAGGTCGACGCCGTGGACGGGAAGCGGTTCGACGCAACGCTTGATCTGGATACGTCGGGCGCCATGTCGGCGATCTTCCAGCTGACGGTGGCGCTGGCGGGCGTGGCTGCAATCCCTGCCATTCCCGTGCTCGGCGCTGGTTTGGGCCTGCTGGCGTCGTCTTCGATCGCCGCGGGTGCGGGGGTGGGTGCGCTGGCGGCGGTGGCGATCCCTGCGTTTTCCGGCATCAAGGCTGCCCTGACGGCACAGACGGCAGCGCAGCAGGCGTCGAGCAGTGCCACGGCGGCCGGCGGCCAGTCGAACTCGCAGGCCGCCCAGAAGGCTCTGCAGATGGCGGGCGCGCAGCAGGCGCTGGCGACGGCCGAGCGCAACGGCGCGCAGCAGATCGCGGCGGCTCAGCAGCAGGTCAAGACGGCCAAGCAGGGTGTCGCGGATGCGATCGTGCAGGCCGGGCAGCGCACGAAGCAGGCCGAGCAGCAGGTCGAACAGGCCGAAACGTCGCTCGCGCAGGCGCAGAAGGCCGCAAAGCAGGCACAGCTGGATCTGGTGGCCGCCCGCCAGGAGGCGACCCGGCAGCTCCAGGACATGAACAACCAGCTCGTCGACTCCCGGCTGTCGGAGCGGGACGCAGCTTTGCAGGTGCAGGAGGCGCAGCAGAACCTCAACGCGGTCAACGCGGCCGGGTCGAAAGCGACCGCCTTGCAGCGCCAGCAGGCGCAACTGCAGTACGACGAGGCCGTCCAGCACCTGAAGGAGCAGCAGACCGCGACGAAGCGGCAGGTCGCGGACACGGCGGCTGCGAACAAGGCCGGGGTCAAGGGCTCCCAGACGTACACGAGCGCCCAGGACAAGCTGACGCAGGCGCAGCAGAACGTGACCGCGCAGACGAGGGCGCTGAAGGACGCGCAGGCCAACCAGGCACAGGTCCAGGTACAGAACGCCCGGTCGATCGCGGACGCCCAGGCCAAGGTCGCCACTGCGGAGAAGAATGTCGCGACGGCCCAGCAGAACGCGGCCGACTCGATCGCGAGCGCTCAGCGGCAGATCCAGTCGGCGCAGTTGTCGACGACGGCAACGGCATCGAAGGCGGAAACCGCACAAGACAAGTACCGGGCGGCGCTGGCGAAACTCTCCCCGGCGACCCGCCAGACCCTCAACGCGTTCGTCGGCTTGCGCACGGCATTCAAGGCATGGTCGGTATCCCTGCAGCCGCAGGTGATGCCGCTGTTCACGCGCGCCCTCATCGGCATCAAGAACGCGCTGCCGGGGCTGACGCCGCTGGTGCTGGCCGCGGCAAAGGGGATCTCGATTCTGCAGGACCGGATTTCGGCCGGGTTCAAGTCGGCGGCGTGGAAGTCGCTGAAGGCGGACATCGCCGGCGCCGTTCTGCCTTCGATCGTTGGGCTCGGAACCGCCTTCCTGAACGTCTTCAAGGGCCTCGGCGGAATCATCGACGCGTTCCTGCCACATGTCGCCACGTTCGCCGGAGGGATGCAGCGGGTCACGGGGGAGTTCGCGAAGTGGGGGGCCGGGCTGAAGGGCTCTCCGGCGTTCGAGCGGTTCCTCGCCTACGCGTCGCAGCAGGCGCCGGTTCTGGCTCACGCGCTGGGGCAGGTTTTCACCGCGTTCTTCCAGGTGTCCAAGGCGCTCGCGCCGCTGTCGGGGCCTGCCCTCGCGGTGTTCACTGCGCTGGCGAATGGTGTCGGCTGGCTCGCAGTGCACATGCCTGGCCTGGTGCAGTTGTTCTACGGCCTGTATGTGGCGACGCGGTTGGCGACGCTCGCGCAGGTCGGTTTCAACGTGGCGATGGCGGTCTACCGGGCCGGGGTCATCCTTGCCGTGTTGCTGACGCAGGGCTGGACTGCGGCGATCGTGGCGGCGAATCTGGCGTTCGACGCGAACCCGATCGTCATCGTCGTGGGCATCATCATTGCGGCGCTTGCTTTGCTCGTCCTCTCGGTGGTCTATGCCTGGAATCACTTCTCCTGGTTCCGCAACGGCGTTCTCGCGGTCTGGCACGGCATTCAGACTGCGGCTCTGTTCGCGTGGAACACCGTGCTCAAGCCGGTGTTCGACGCGATTGTCGTCGCGGTGCAGGCGGTGGGCCGCTGGGCGTTGTGGCTGTGGACGAACATCCTCGGCCCCGTCTTCAAATTCATCGGCGAGGCTGCCAGGATCCTGCTGACCGCGGTCGTCGTGATCGCCCTTCTGCCGATCATCGCCGTCATCAAGGTCCTTGGCGCGATCGGCAAGTGGCTGTGGGGCGTCTTCGGGCCCATCTTCGGATGGATCGGGGACAAGGCTGTATGGCTGTACCAGAAGAAGATCAAGCCTGCCTTTGACCTCATCGTCGCCGCAGCCAAGATCATGTGGCAGAGCTACCTCAAGCCCACGTTTGCGGCCATCTGGGGTGGGATGCAGACGGTCGGCGGCTGGGCGACATGGCTGTACCAGAAGAAGATCAAGCCTGCGTGGGACGCCATCGTCTCCGTTATCAAGACGGCCTACGCGGTCAGCATCAAACCCGTTTTCGAGGCGTTCCACACAGTCCTCAAGGGGCTCGGCGGATGGTTCGGAACCGCGGTCGGGGCCATCAAAACGCAGTGGGACAAGCTGAAGGGAATCGCGCGGGCGCCCGTCCAGTTCGTCGTCGACACCGTCTACAACAACGGCATCCGCGGCGTCTGGAACAAGGTCGCCTCCGCGTTCGGCGCGCCCAAGCTGCCGAAGTACACGTTCGCCAGCGGCGGCATCATGCCCGGCTACACCCCGGGGAAGGACGTCCACCAGTTCATCTCCCCGACGGGCGGCACACTGGGACTGTCGGGCGGCGAGGCCATCATGCGGCCCGAGTTCACCCGCGGGGTGGGCTCCGGGTTCGTCAACTACTTCAACCGGATCGCCAAGTCGCAGGGCGCGCAGGGCGTCAAGGCGGCCCTGGCCCCGGTGTTCGGCGGCAACCCGAAGACGTCCACCGACACTTCCCTCAAGTACGCGGGCGGCGGCATCTACCCGAAGCAGTCGTTCGCCAACGGCGGGATCTTCGGCTGGATCGGCAAGGGCATCAGCGCAGTGTCCGGCGCCGGAACCGACGTGTGGAACGCCATCAAGAAGGGTGCCTCATGGCTCGGCGACACCCTGGAGTCGTCGGCGCGCGCGGGCGTGAAGAACGTCGTCAACCCGCTGCTGAAGAACTTCCCCGGCATGGACACCGGCTTCGGGGCGATGATCCGCAACATCCCCAACAAGATCATCGATGCGATGTTCGGCTACTCGAAAAAGGCCGACACGAAGGGCGCCGGAGGCCTCGGCGGGCCCCGCATCCAGGCTGCCCTGACCTGGGCGAAAACCCAGAACGGCAAGCCCTACCAGTGGGGCGGCAACGGTAATCCATCGTGGGACTGCTCCGGATTCATGTCGGCGATCGAGTCCGTCATCCGGGGACAGAAGCCGCACCGCCGGTGGGCGACCGGATCGTTCAGCGGCAGGACGGCCCCACCTGGCTGGGTCTACCACGGCGACTCCGCATTCAAGATCGGCGTCACCAACGCGGGCGTCGGCCACACTGCAGGAACCCTCGGCAAGACCAACGTCGAATCGTCCGGCGGCGCAGGCGTCCACATGGGCCCCAGCGCCCGCGGCTACAACAACAGCCTGTTCCCCTCCTGGTACGGCTTCCAGCCCGGCAAGTACGACTCCGGCGGCTACCTGCAACCCGGCCTCAACCTCGCCTACAACGGCACCGGGAAGCCGGAGCCGGTGTTCACGGCGGCGCAGGCCAACGCCCTGTCGTCGCTGGCCCATCAGGCGGCGACGCAGCAGCTCGGCGACCTGCACGTGAAGGTGTTCGTCGGCAACGAGCAGATCACCGATATTGCCCGCACCGAAGTCCACAACGCGCAGGGCGAACTGATCTCGGTGCTCAACGCGAGCTGAGGAGGACATCTTGGCGATCCCCGGAAACCTCCTCAGCTCGACCACCGAGTCGATCGACCCCAACACGTCCGGGTGGACACCCAAACTCAACTGCACGATCGTGCAGGGCCTCGGGGGTCGCAACGGGCCCGGCTGCCTCGCCGTCAAATCCGTCGCAGCCGGAGAGATGCAGGCCCGCACTGTCTCCTCCTACCCGGTCACCGCGGGCACGACCTACTACGCGTTCTCCGACACGGCCGGAGTGGTGGGGGAGCGGATCGGCATCCGCTGGCTTAACTCGTCGGGTGCCGAGCTGTCCGTCACCTGGTCACTCACCACCATGGCGGCCTCCGCGGGCTGGCACCGGGTGAGCGTCGCCGGGGCCGCACCCTCGGGTACGACACAGGCCCAAGTGCTGCTGTCGTCCACCGAGACCGGCGCAACCGTCAACCACTACTGGGAGAACGTCTACCTCGGCCTGCCGATACGCGTACAGGGCAACCTGCTGCCCTTCAACACGGAATCGTCCGAGATCGGCGCCAGCGGCTGGGCTGCCGTCGTCAACGCGACCGTGTCCCGGCAGGTGCCGGTCATGTCGTGGGCCGTTGACACATACACGGCGGGCGGCCACACGCTGGCCATGACCGCGGTCGCCGCGGGCAACGCCTCCGTGCTGACTGTTGACCGGCCCACCGTCACGCCGGGCACCGAATACCTGGCCTACGCCTACCTGCAGCCGCCGGTTCTCACCTCGCAGGCGTGGATCGAGCTGCGCTACTACGATGTCAACGGCAACCAGGTCGCCGCACAGCGTTCCACCCTGGCGCCTCCTGCGACGACGGGCATGTACCGGCAGCGGGCGTCCATGGTGGCGCCGTCGAATGCGGCGACCTGCTCTGTTGCGGCAGGCCTGGATGCGGCGTCGGCCGGGCAGGTGCTGCGGCTGGAGACGGTCGCCGTCACGGTGGCACCCCAGTTGCAGGCGGGCAGCCTGCTGCCGTATGCCGACTCGTCGTTCGAGCAGGGCATTGCGGGCTGGACTGTGCCATCCGGTGTGGCGACTTTGGCCCGCACCACTCCGTGGGGTGTCTCGTTCTTCGACGGCTCCTACGCGCTCGCCGTCACCTCTGCGACCGCGACGGCGTCGACGCTGCGGTCGGCGAAGTTCGGCGGGGCTGTCGCGGGCCAGAACCATCGGGTGCAGGTCATTGCCCATCCGGCGGCCGGATCCTGGTCGTCGGCCACGGTCCGCACCCGCTGGTACAACGCGGCGGGCACCGACCTCGGCGCCTCTACAGGCACGACGTTCGTACTGCCGGGCTCCGCCTGGTATGTGCTGGCCTCGGATGCCGCCGCTCCGGCCGGGGCGACGCAGGCGGCCGTCGAAATCGTGGCGACCGCTTCGGCGACCGCATCGGTGCTGCACGTCGACGCGGTGGTGCTGTGGCAGGTTCTGGCGCTGACGCAGGTCGAAGCGTTCTCCGATGACGGCTACATTCAGCTGACGCTGCGGGAACTGCCCCTCGACTACGAGCTGTCGGTGTTCCGGGAGCAGCCCGACGGCTCCCGCATCCTCGTGCGCAGCACATCCGGGCTGATCGACCACCAGGTCGTCACCTCCGACCTGATGATCGTCGAGGATCATGAGGCGCCACTCAACACGCCTGTCCGCTACGACATCGAGATCTACCCGCCCGGCAGTCTCACGGCAGCTACCCGCACCAGCGACTACGCCACCGTGGTCCTCGCCAACATTCAAGAGACCTGGCTGAAGGACCCCGGCAACCCGCAGCGCAACCTGCGGGTTCTCGTAGGGAAAGCCCCGGACTGGCAACGCCCCATCGACCAGGGCACGTTCGTGGTCCGGGGCCGTCGTAACAAGGTGATCCTGTCCGGGAAACGGCAGGGACTCGAAGGTGACCTCGCCGTCGCCACCCGCTCCAACGATGAGCGAAGCCGGCTGCACGCACTGCTCGACTCCGGCAACACCCTGCTGTGGCAGGCTGCACCCGGCATGGGCGTCGACGACATGTACGTAGCCGTCGCCCAAGTCCCCGAAGCGCGTTTCGGTGCCCTCGCGCAGGACGAATGGCGAACCTGGACGCTGCCGCTCACCGAGCAGGACATGCCCGTCACCACCGCCGTCAACGGGGCCGCAGGCCGCACCTGGCAGGACGTCCTAACCGAATTCGACACCTGGCAGGACGTCCGCAGCACGTATGCCACCTGGGAGGACGTCCTCCTCGACAACCGGACGGGGTGAACGTGTACCCCGTCTCCGACCGCTTCCTGGGCCGCCTCGCCGAACCACACACACCGGTCACCCGCGTGCAGCTGTTTCTGACGGACGGCCGCGTCATCGACGTCGACCACACCGGCGGCAGCGTCACCGTCGACCGGTCCCAGGCCGTCCGCCGCACCTGCACCGTCACCTCCGCGGACAGGGCGCTCATCCCGCGCACGCCCGCCGACGAACTCGCCACCTACGGCGCCCGGCTGCGGATCTCCCGCGGCGTCGAATACGGCAGCCCGGGCGACACCGAACTTGTGCCCCTCGGCGTGTTTCGCCTCGACAGCGTGGACGGGGATGTCGACCAGGGTCCGGTGACGTTGCAGGGGAAAGGCCTTGAGGCGGTGGTCGGCGACGACAAGTTCACGGCGCCCTACACCGCCACCGGAACCGTCGTCAGCGCGGTCAGTGCACTCATCCACCGCAGCATCCCCGACGCGGAAATCGCGTCCACCATCACCGACCTGACCATCGGCTCCCGCGCCTTCGACGTGCAGGCCGACCCGTGGGCCGGAGTCCAGGAGATCGCTGCCGCGGCCGGCGCCGAGGTGTACGCCAACCCCGACGGCGTGTTCATCATCGCCACGCTGCCGGATCTGACGACCGCAACCCCGGTGTGGTCGATCGAGGCTGTTGAGGGCGGTGCCTACATCTCCGCCACCCGCGGCATGAGCAGCGACAAAGTCTTCAACGGCATCCTCACCTCGGGCGAGAACACGGCCGACAACGTGGCGCCCGTCTCCTACCTGGCCGTCGACACCGACACGAGTTCGCCGACCTACTGGGGCGGCCCGTTCGGCCGACGGCCGGACTTCTACTCCTCGTCCACGCTGATCACGACCGCAGCGTGCACGAACGCGGCCCGCCTCAAGCTGGCGCAGGCCAAGGCCCCGAACGCCTCCGGCGACATCTCGTCGCTGCCAAACCCGGCACTGGAGCCCGGCGACGTGCTGCGAGTCGTGTACGAGGACGGCAGCCGCGAACTCCACCAGGCCGCCAGCTTCAGCGTGCCCCTCGACGTCGGCGGCGGCTTCCCCATCACCACCATCTCGGCGAAGGAGGATGCGTGACCAAGTCCCCCCACGCCACCACCCGCGACCTGGCCTCAGCGGTGGCGCAGCGCGCGAAGCGGGCCGGCGAGCAGGCTCCGTCGGTGCGCGGCGCGGACTGGCGCCTGGCCACCGTCACCGTCGTCGGCACCGGCACCGTCACCGCGGACGGCATCGTGTGCCGCCGCCTCAAGTCCTACACGACTCCGACCGTCGGCGATGTCAGCGTCATCAGCCAGTCCGGCAACGGCAACTGGATCGCCCTGGGTCCGCTCGCCACCAGCTAGAAAGGGGTGCCGATGGCTACCCAGGACGACTACGGGCAGGGCGTCAACATCGCCAGCCTCACCGATGCCCCGGATGCGTCGAAGCTGGCCAAGGAGCTGGCGAACGGGCTCGCCCAGCGGGGAGTGATGCGGTTCGCGTCCGCATCCGCACGCGGCGCCACCCTCACCGGGGCGACCGCGCCCGTCGACGGCATGACGACGTGGCTTCAGGACGTCGACCGCCTGGACGTCTACAACGGCAGCGCCTGGGTGACCCCGGAGCCGTCCTTGGTCAGCACCACCAGCGGCCTGTCCGTCGCAAGCGGTTGGTCACTCCTCGACTTCTTCGGTTTCCGGCAGGGCCGCAGCGTCACCATCGACGTCTACGTGACCCGCACCGGCGGCAACATCGTGGCCACGGGCGGCAACATCGCCGACACCGTGGTCTGCACCTTGCCTTCGGGCTGGCGGCCCACCCACTCCACGATCACCTCCTGCTTCGACACCGGCATCGTGCACGGTGGCTGGGTTGTCGGCACCGACGGCATCTGCACCATCCGCACCGCATCCGAGGACATTGCCAGCGCCACCAACCTGCGCCTGCACATCGGGTTCCTCATCACCACCTGACCCATCTCCGCGCCC
>Ga0307518_10002427_pt1 | contig 13601 bp, 18 predicted proteins | sample 25_EM_MG_FD_203889 | JGI IMG/M metagenome (GOLD analysis project Ga0307518, IMG submission 203889) | Populus trichocarpa ectomycorrhiza microbial communities from riparian zone in the Pacific Northwest, United States - 25_EM | ecosystem: Host-associated > Plants > Roots > Unclassified | place...
GCAACTGCTTTGGACCAGTCCTTAAGCAGTCCATGAACCATTCCCAGGCTTCCCAAAGCAGTCCAGTCCGGTCCATTTCCAAAAAAGGCAAAAAAACCGGACTGGACTGGACTTTAAAACTCTAAGGAAGAATACATGTTAGTGCAAAGTGTTTCCAGTTTCCATCCATTCTCGGTGAACTTGAATAACAGGTAGGCAGCCTCCATGGTTGAAGCATGAAACTCTGTGCTCTTGTGCTGGCCTTGCCCCAGGTATATGGAGCCAGGTCATGCTGGGCAAGGTCAGTCCATGCTGATTGCAGAGTGGTGCAAATATTCCCGAGTTTCTCTGAGTCTGGAACCTTGCTGTCTTCCTCTTCCATGTACACATACAAACCATGGTTACTGCTTTGTGCCTCTGGAGAGTGCACCCAGGCATCAAATTCCTTCCTCATCCAAAAGCACAACTTTGGGTACATTTCATGCATTGGCCGCTCAGCCACATTCACCTCTTGTGGAAATGAGTCACCATTGAGGGAGCTTGCACCCAATGGCGATTTGACCGAGCTTGCAAGCTGGTCGAAGAGATCTCTAGTGGAGAGTCAGTCATGGAATGTAGAAATTAGTGTACTTACTTTATTGTATCGCATTCAGCAGTTACCTGGAGTAAGTTGCACTCCAGGGCACTTTGGAGGTAACTCAGTTGTGAGTTACCATGCATATATGCGCCCTGTAAAACTGTCAGCTCGCGAGAAAATGGAATATTCACACCAAATGACTTGATTGGGTCCAGATGAACCAGTTTGGGATGGATATGATGTGTAAGGGACATGTTGTGGGCCCGTGTACCCTGTTGCCCTGTTCTGGAAAGATGCTAAAAGTGTGTTTTCAACTGAATCGGGGGAGGATGGAACATATGATTCAGTCCCTTGAGGAGAAACGGGACCAAAATTCATAGCATCTCCATTGCCCATGGGGAACATGATCATGATGGCAGGGGGGGGGAGGAGGAGGAAGCAAAGGTTTGGCTTAGGTAAATTTCCCATTCCCTTGATTACCTCACTATTTAGGCTCAACTAATCGTTGAACTAAACTCTAGTGTCCTATCGTAATGTCGACAAACTCAGGGCACAACTTGTGTTTCACTCCTGCACCGACTATCTCCATGGTGGAGGACACCCTCCTCATTGACCTGGAAGGTATCCTGTCCAATTGGGATGCATACACCTTCTCTCTTGACATAACCTCTCCAGGAAAAAAAGGTACATCTTATTTACTTCCTTTGTAATTGTCTCACAGGAATACTAGAGGATCGTGGTCCACATCAAACACCCTGAATTTCACATGTACCGCAGCTGTCGTCCATGGGTCAGAGGACCCGACACGGAACTAATTCCCCTTGAAAATATCACACTTGAATTTCTAGACGACATTTCACAAGAGTCTGAGGACCCAGAGTCCCATAATACCAAAGAAGAACACAGTGAAAGTAATCTCAATGACACACTGTAAGTCCATTTACCTGGACATTCAAAGTACTTAATATTGTGTCCTATAGCCTCCTTCCCAAGTCTGAGGACATGGACTCCAGGTGCATCAAGACAGAAGATCTTGAGAACAGTGATGTCAAGCTTGAAGATAGCACTGAAGATGCTATGGATCGTGTCGACACGCCATAAGTCCACTTATTTGCACAACTATTCAAAGCATTTAATATCACATTGTATAGCCTGCTTCCCAAGTCTGAGGACATGGACTCCAGGTGCATCAAGACTAAAGGTCTTGAGAACAGCAATGTCAAGCTTGAAGATAGCACCAAAGATGCTAAGGACCACGATCACACACTGTAAGTCCATTTATTCCAAACATCAAGTATACTTCCATCTCTGCTAGGGCATCTTATACTGTTTCCCCATTCCCCTGCCATGTCCTTACAAGGCACACTAAAAATCCATCGCCCAGGGATTATGTGCCCTCCAAGAAGTGGAAGTACTACATCCACTCATTCAACCCTTCCATACTTGCCCATGAAATTGCAATCAGGAAGGAAATCGTGGAGAATGTGCATGAACAGGAGAACAAGCGTCTTAGGCTGGAGTAGGTGTTCTTTTTTGTTCTTTTTTCTTGGTGATCGCTGTGCTCTCAGTGTCTCATGCTGTCATGTCATGTAATACTGTCGATTGAGCAATGTAATTATACTTTGCGTGTATCTACTTGATATCAGAAGAGAAGACAGAGGAAATGGTGAACCCAAATATCGGGCATGTGCATGTATGCATGGAGCATTCGAAACAGCACAAAAAAAACTACAATTGCATAAATGTCCTAACATCCCATTAGAGAGTAATGTGGCTTGAATCACACTTGAAGACATGCCCACAGAACCCCAAACCGCCAAACCCTAGCTTCGCATATGTCCATTTTCACTGGGCCAGGTTTCCAACTATCCCTACGACATTGACCACGGGCTGCAGAGCTACTTTTCATTCAGATACACATAGGACAATTTCAGGCATGAACCTTGTCTACTCAACATCATTGCCCCCATCATCATTGTCCCCTTCATGATACACACTGTACAGTACACCCCAGTTTGATATATCATACCCTGGTCGTTCCATCAGACAATGGACTTCTTGTTCCATGCCTGACGGTAGTACCATTCAATGTGGGATCATTGCAATGACACCAACAATCAGCTTGATGCAAATTATTGAGATCGTGTCTGTTAGTTGTGAGGCCAATACCACCTGATGTGAGAGCCAGAGCAACTCAGCATCAGGTGTAGAATACATCCGGACAACAGCGACATTGACGAACTTGGCATGTTCATCATCACCAATAGCAAGTCTAGTGAAATACTGAACTTCTCTGCATTGTGTAGTACCCCGGAAAAAAACTACGAAATACTTGTTAGTGCAGCAATACAACTCAGTAAGGAGATGGACATACCTTGACATTGTGTGAGACACAAAGCTGTTCTGGAAGGCGAAGCTTCTCTCTCCAGGCTGAGCGAGTGATTTGACCATTTGGTAGTCGCAACTGAGCCCATTTTGTGATGCGTGGCAAGGTGTATTCAGGGCCAAGAAACTCCAGAATAGCTGTAGCTTCATCACCTCAAGGAATGATTGGATGCTTGGCATGTTTCTGAAGTAAAATGTATCCGTTGCCAAGATCAACAGAGCCATATGGAAGTCCAGGGTTTGAGTCATCAAGTTCGGGCATAATGCTGAGGAGGGAGTTGACTTGACATCGCTGAACGCTGTCAAGTCTGGGTCTACTCCGGTAGGGGGTCTGGTCAAGTCCAGACGAAAGCGGATGAAGGACAAGGGTAGGGGGCTGGACAAGAAGTTAGTCTGGCTGGAGTTGGTGACCGCTTGGATTCAACGACTAAGGACAACGAGTGTTGATGCCTTGCATAGGTTCTGGTCAAGAGGTTGGAGATGGAAACAGAGATGGAGACGGAGACAGACAGAAACTGGAGTAGTGACTAAGTTGATTTCAGACTGAGGAGTACAGGATAATCTACAGAGAACTTATACTAAGTGCAAACTAGGGACGAGTATATACGGTGAAAACAAAGTCAGGTCCAAGTAAAATAAACCAGGTCCGGTGAAAATGATACGAGGCACAGGATATATCGAGAACACAGAGAACTCACGAACAGGCAGGGTAGATGGCGAGGTGTGATAAAGAGTGAATGGAGTATAGACCAAGGGTCGTACTTAACAGAAGTCTAACTGCGTGACCATGACCAGAGTAAGTGATGGGTGACCGGAGTTGAGCTGTAGAGCTGTGATGTGACCGGAGTGACTGGATAGGACCCGGAGTTGGACATGGTCATAACAAATGCCCTCATGAGACAAATTTGTAAAGGGTTTGGAAGGTTGTCATATTTGCTCACCAAGGTTACCGATTGTGTGCTCCATTGTCCACTGGGCATAGCAGATGGGAGGGCCTTTAAATATGGTCTCTGAGATGAGATGGATGACTTGATGTATACATGGCTGCACAAAATGGATACACAATTCCTGTAGCCTGTAATAAATTAGCTCAAATTTGTGTTCCCAGCTGCACAGCAGTGCATGGGCATCGAGAAGCTCCTCCTTTGACAATGTGCTTTGGCACATGATCTGAAATCACTCTGGGGGCAGGACATTGTAGAGTAGAATGGGAGCGAGGCCAAAGATATAGAGCTGGAATTCCCAGGTCTTGTATTGGGTATTGATCTTCTCAGCAATGTTGCGAGGCTTGTGATCATATGAGCTGGGTAGGAAATGGCCAGCGTGCTCAACTGCATCGCCATGGGCATGCCAGATGTCTTCATTCGACAGAACAGCCCACGGCCAGTCAGCTGGGTCGTCGTCGACAGCACGATCGATGGTACTATGCCAGAGAGAGATGAGAAGGTCGCTGATGTTACCAGCAAGGTGCATGATATCCGTTGTCATGCACAAAGGGACACCAAGGGATCGAGAGGGTGAGAATGAGAGGGGGCTTGGTTAGACCAGTTTTGGTCTTCTGCTTGTCCCACTGCATCTGGTTTGGCGCAGAAATGATGGTTGAGAGATGGTCAGCGTAATTGGTGCATCCACCAGGTGGGAGCTTAAAGACATCAATGTCTGGGTGATCACTACCTTGGGTACAGCGGTTGCGAGGCTTTAGTAGAGCTGGATAGTAGTGTTTACCTCTCATTTTTTGTCTGCTGAGGACTCCATAATACATGCGACAGCCATTCTTCCCACTGTGGCCCACCATTCCATTCCAATAAACAAGGCCTGGGCCATCTGTGGTAGTGAATAGCAGATAGAGGTTGGAGATGTACCGTGAGTCTGTCTGAGCGTTCCAGATTTGGAGACCCTCGGCTTGGAGGGCAGCGAGATGATGGATACCTGGAAAGAGAAAAGAGTCGACATTCTTGGGTTTGTTGGGGCCAGGGATAAATCCCCCTGGGCGAACATGAAGCTTGCGATAGCGTTTGTCTGGGGGTAAATTGACGATGATCCAGATGTAGATCCAACAGTCCAACTCTTTGCTATTGTATAGCTGCGCTCCATTGAGAGAAACCATCAGCACGATGTCATGGGGCTTGATATCACCATCCAGAACGGCACCAAGATAGTCCCAACCCATTGCTAAATCATCAATGACAGGGATACTTCCTGTCTCTCATATTTGGTGGAGGACCTCCTCAGTCTGTCATCACAAGTAGTCCATATCACCTGCGCTGTTGTTGTTCCGGTACAGAGCTTGAAGCTGTGGGCCAATAGGAATGGTTGTAAAGGTCTGGGCAAGAGTCTTGCACCACCCATGAGTTCCTTGAAGTTTTTGCTCCTGCCAGCGGGATGTACCACAAGTCAGACATGTTTCAAGATGGGAAAATGGACCTGTGTATGTGATGCAGCTATTGCAACACATATCGTGTTTGATGGATACAACACCAGTGTATGAAGCGATGATTTTTTCGACGTTATGAAAGCTTAGAAGGGTGTTGATACCACGGGAATTGGAAAGTTCCTTCCTTGCTGCACTGCAGACATGATTGTAGGCAGCCTGAGAACTATTCTCGAGAGCCAGATATGTCAATATGGAGAAGCGAGTGCCTGGCTCTTCGATGGGAACAATGTGAGTAGGAGGATCTCGTAGTCTCTTGAGGGCATCTTGACTGAGTTTAGCGACCGGGTCATCCAGCAAGGCACTACTGAGGGCCAGTATAAAGTCCATAGTATGATGCATGGATGGAAGGACAGCAGTTCCTGCCAGAGCTGTGATGTCAACAACAGGACGTTGCCTGCGTTGATACTCTATGGTGATGCGCTGCCCTGGAGGTATTGGGGAAGGTGTGCACGATGGTTCCTTCATTGCATGTCAATACCAACAGAAATCAACAGAAATTGATGACATACCTCAGGCAGATGTTCTTCTTGAGGTGCAGGAGACTGGTGATCAGGCACATGCAATGGTTCCTTTGCTGTGTGTCAATATGAACAGAAAACACCTAGCATGGGCAACATACCTTGGGTGGGCACTCTTCTTGAGAGGCGAGAGACTGGTGATCAGGCACATGCAATGGTTCCTTCATTGGATGTCAATATGAACAGAAAACCACTGACATGTACAACTTACCTCATCTGAATGAGCTTCTGGAGGCGACCAATGATCAGGTGTTCGTGGTAGTTCTGTCAAGACTGGTTCTCCTCAACGATCTTACTAGGAGGTCCAGGGATGCAGGGGACTAATGAGGAGGTACGTCCAGACACTAGTAGGTGCTAGTTAGTGTGGACAATCAAGTCCGGGTCATATGGACGAAGTCCAGGCACTAGAGAAGTCCTGGGAGTAAGTCCGGGTTTTTGCAGAGTAAGTCCGGACCGTGGGAAAGTGGACCAGAGTAGCGCAGCTTGTCCGGACAAAGGACACATCCCAGAGGTGGGATAAGTCCCTAGAGGTCTAGCATCAAGTCTGGGACAGAGGTGGCTTTTGCCCTTGTGCAAGTAGGAGACTTGCTAGGAGCGGTCATAGGACCAAGGGGACGAGATAGGATGGAGACCGGAGTTGGCCGGAGTTCAGGAGTTCAGGTGAACAGATGGATTAGGAGAGCATAGTGGGTAGTACAGAGGGAGGAGGATCTTAGTTGAGATTTGATCTAAGGATTACTAGGCCGGAGTTTGGTAGTTTATATAGTAAAGAGAACTAGAGGTGAGTATATACGGTGACAAGTAAACACCTTAGTCAGGACAAGGGATGGAGCGGAAACAGACAGGAAAATAAACTAGGTACAGGAAAATAAACTAGAGCGGAAGCAGAAACAGGGAACTAGGATTACAGGGACGACGGAGGAAAAGCAGGGACAAGGGAACTAGGCTGGAACAGGACAGGTAAGGGTCAGAGGTGGACTTAACTAATGTTAAGTCCGGAGCGATGTCCAGGACCAGAGGAAGTGGAACCAGAGGAAGTGGAACCAGAGGAAGTGCAAGAGCAGAGGGAGTGCAAGAGCAGAGGGAGTGTGCAGGTGAAGGAAGGGTGGAGTAGCCGGAGGAAGGTCCGGAGTTGGACATAGAAATGTCCTAAGCCTTTGGTGGACCTAACAGAGGAAGCGGAGCAGGAGCAGGAGCAGAACTGAGCCAGAGTTGGATATACCAGCTGGAGTTGGGCTACATTGCAGACCAGACAAAGGGAGTGGCCAGACTGAAACCGGAGTAGCAACTAATGGTAGGTACAGGTCCGACACAGAGGAGTTAGACTGCAGATCTGTCTGCAGGAAGACAGGGGTTAGTCCTGAGGGTGGAGATGGATGTAGGGACTGGAGTTGAGCTGGAGTGCAGCTATGGGGCTGGAGATGGCTGGACTAGATCCGGAGTTGCGTCTATGCCTAAGGAGAGGTCAGGTGGGCCAAGGTTAGACTGGAGTTGCAACTGGGAAAAGTATGGATATGACAAGTTCCTGCATTAGCTGTAAGTATAAGCCAAAAAATATCTGATATGCACAACATACCTCATTAGCATCATCTTCTGGAGGTATTGGAGATTGATGCACAGGTGGCAGCAGCGGTGGTCCCTACAGTAGATGTCAGTGTTGGTAAGAGAATATTACTGAATTAGGTGACATACCTCATTGGGCTCGTCATCTGGAGGTATCGGGGACCAATGATCAGGCGAGCGTGCCCATTCCTATGTCGGTCATCAGTATTGGTGAAAGGATACAAGTGAATTGGACAAATACCTCATTATTAGATGGATCTGGGTGTTGGTGGGCATGATTATATGGAGGCTGCTACATTGGATATCAACATTAGTTCAAGGAAAATCTGCGATGGTGTACCTTGTAGGTGGATCAGGTAGTTGTTCAAAAAGTTCAGGCGCATGCAGTAATTCCTACAGGTACTATATCAAGAGAAAATAATCGGGTAGCATACGTTGTTGGAAGGTGCATTGGGCTGTTGGTTGGGAAGACCAGGTGTGCATGGCAGTTCCTACATTGGAGATCAAGTCAACGACTGAAACTCCATAAGATGAAGACAACTTACTATGTTCCGGAGATGAGCACGCTTGCGATGACCAATGTGATGACGAGTGTCTTCGACCGTTTCTAGCCGCCTTTTGATCATAGCTCGCATGATGTCCACCTTGGTCTTGATGGAATAGTTCCCTGCTCCAGGGTTGGCTTGCTCGGAGGTAGCTTTGGCATGGTGATACCACATTGCTTTGGAGACTTTCTGAGGCTGTCTGAAGCTACATTTGTCACAGGGGCAGGTGTACTCGCCTCTGCATGCACTTGAAGTGATAGTGGGCTCAGCCATCATGGAGGAAAGCTGCAACGGTGTGAGTAAGGGGCAGAGCGGAGATGTAGAGTGTGTGTGCATGTGCGTGCGTCTGCTCACCAGTACGTACGTGCATGGATGTGATGCGCTGTGCTGGGTGCAGCTGTGTAAACGATGCAGCCAACGGATGTATCACAGGGTGCAGTACCCCAAAAAGGAAGGCATCATATTCATCTCACACCTCCTCATATTTTTCATATTGATTTCATATCTCATCACATGTGGTCACACCAGGTAAGGTCCAGTTTTCACTGGGCTTCAACCATGTTGGCATCAAAGAGTGTGGCTGTCCTCAATGGACACCAGAATTGGCAACATCTGCCAGTGCAGACTCAGCCAGCTGGTCTTCTTTGTCATACCACGGTGCAAACTCATCATCCAACTCACACCGATATCCTTCATCATCGTCATCATCATCATCTACATAAGCCGCTGCCATCACAAGGTCAGACCCATAAGGATTATCAGTCATGGGGATTGCCACGGAACAGGACTGTGACACATGTCCCTGGAACGCAGGAAGGGTCTCTTGAGTGTCACTGATGTGTGAGTTGTCCATGCCAGCATCCCATGGTTGTGCAGTGTCAGCAGCAATGTCTGCACCATGGAATGACAAGCTGGTTGTGGGTCTGGGGGACAGGTCATTTGGGTGCTGAAGCATCAAGGGGGAGAGGGCATTCATGCAGTGAGGGGACAGAGCATTTGCACACTGGGGGGACGGATCAGTTACATGCTGGGGGGACGAATCAGTTGCGTGCTGGAGGGACAAATTGTTTGCACGCTGGGGGGACAGATCATTTGCACGCTGAGGGGACAGATTGCTTGTGTGCCTGCGAGATGGGTCATTTGCACACTCAGGGGACAGATTGTGTGCATGCTTGAGGCTCTCAAGAGGAGAGCCACTTGTGCTGAGGAGGCACGTCATCTGCATGGTTGGCAACATGTTGCCAGTCAGTGACATTCTGTATGCACAGTGTATGCCACTCAATCCCCACCTGTTGGTGCCTCAAATGTGTGTTCTTCATTGGGACATGCAATAGGTGCAGTGGCCGCACCCAGGGACAGCTCTTCAAGGCTGGTGTTCATGTCCACCAGTTGCCTCAAAAGTGGTGAAAGGACACCAGAAGCTGTGCAGTACAATGTTACAGTAAATACAGGATTACATACTCAAATGTATATGAGACAACTCACCACTTGTAATGTCCTCTGATGTGTCATTTCTGGCAGGGATAATGTGAAGTCTTCCAGGTGCAAGTGCGAGCTTTGCCTGTGTAAGACATGGGTGGCCCAAGTGAGAGGAAGTGATGGAAGGTGTTGCGTCGGAGGGTCCTCCTGGTATGGTAAGTGCTGGATGCGGAGCATGACCAGCAGCTGAATAGGGGGAGAGGTGAAAACTATTTAGCATTGAAAACACGATAGATCGGAGATTGAGAACTCACCACTGGGTTGACAAGCCTGCAGGAGTTGGAGTGGACATGCATCCTTTCGGAGATGGCCAACACCCTTTGCACCAGGCTTATTCTTTGTTCCCTTTGGGTGCCTGCGACCACGCTTTGGAGCTTCTGCCATATGTTGGCACACAGTTTACTGTTGTGGATGAAAATGTTCACGTGGGACTGGGCAGTCCAGTAGGTTTTTTGATGTCTGATACCTGCCTGCAAAATCACAGGTGGGCTGAGTGTTCCGGTAGGTTTTTTCAAACTCTGTTAGGTCCTAACTGGCTTTCTAAGATAGCCAAGGCACGAGGTGCTTCATAGAATATAGTCTACACATTGGTTAAGTGAGGCACCTTGCCTTTCTCTTCCACTCGTCTCACACTGCACTTCTGTTCCCTCCCTCAGCACACAACAAGCTTGCCCTTTCTTTTGTATTTCCTTGTGCTGCTTCTCTCGTCATGCTCACTCACTCCCACTCTTTGCTTCCTCTCTCTTTCACACACCACCATGCCGCCCAATTGCCCTAACCTGCACAATGCTGAACGGCCCGATTTCACCACTGACGAGTACAAAGATGCCTGCATCTCGCTCATCAACACAGGCGTTCCAGCAGGCACCACTGCCATCACTCTGGCACAGATCTGGACTTTCAACAACGAAAGAGACAAGGCTGAATGGGACAGGGCTGTCGCTGATGAAGCACAGGCCGAAGAGGCAGCCAGACAACTTGCCACAGCTGCTGAAGAACTCCTCTGCCAGCAAGAATTAGTTGAAAAAGAAGCCACCCTATCTGAAGAGCGCAAAAAAACTCAAAAACAAATTCGTGCTGGTCCCCATAGCTAAAGTGCCAGTAAACCTCATCTGTCTCCCCACCAAATACGCCCTCAAGTATATGGAAAATAGCACCTACATAGAGCTTTTCTATTTCATGAACCAAGGTATTGCCAACGCAGAAGAAGTAGCTACTGCCCCCAGTGACGAATTGTTCGTCTGGAAACAACAGGATAATGGGACTCCTTCCCTAGTTGAGGCTTCTACAGCCAAAAGAGGTCTCAAGTCTGATGTGCTCCTGGACAAGAAATTGTCTTGGGAGCAATTTTTCGAAGCCACCCCACACATCATTCAATTCATGAAGCGCTACCATTGGCTGCAGGATAGACATGTTCTGCAGTTTTTTCCTAGGGATACAGAGCCACCACTGGTGGACCTCCTCACACCTACTCTGCAAAAAGTCTCTTCTCTTCTACCAAGTGAAGCAACGGCGCCTATGGCACCACACCATTGGATCCAATTTTGGTTTCACCCTGGCAGAAATTGAGGAAGAAGTCTTGAGGAACATCAGAGACGAACTAATGCAAACATCTTTCAGGTAGAATTCAACAAAATGCAATCAGTAAGTTTTGCATTTCCCCCCCCCTCATCTGGCCTACACTGGCCCACTCACAATGAGCCACGCCCTGGCCCTGTCACTCTGCTTGATCACATGTTCACCACTCATCACAGATTAACAGCACCCAGTGACTGACCTCATCGCCACGCTACCCCTCTGCTGCTAACTCCTCCCACTCCCTCAAACAATCAGCACCCTTCTCTCCCCCTGCAGATTCGACAGACCCTCAGAGCAAGAGGCATCACTTTCATGCCCCCTCCCCTCTGAAGGACAATGCTGCCAACCCATCTATCCTCTCTGTCTGTGCCGTCTGCCTCAGCCGAGATCGCCACACAACTTCCCAATGCACTGCTGCCCTCACCTGGGACAAACAATTCAAGACCCTATGCACACGAAACAACTGCACCCTTATCACCCACACTAACAAGCAGGCAGTTGGTGCCAAATGACAGCAAGAGGCTGGCTGCAAAGATAAACACACCTATCTCCACATGTGTTCAGGATGCACCGCCTCCACTCATGGTGCTAGTCTCTGTGCTCAAGCACAGAAAGCAACTCCCGCTAACCCCATATAACGCCCGCACCTGGGAGCATGAGCTCTCCAATGTGGGCCTCCTGTCACATTTCCCCAAGATTCTCCCTGGTCTATCTCAAGGCTTTGTTATTAACTTCCCTCCCATTCTCTGTATGCAGTCCCCCCCTAATAATAGTTCTGTCCTTTCATATGCAAGAATTTAATATGATCATTTGTAAAGAACTGGCCAAAGGTAGATATCTAAGTCCCTTTCCCCTCCCTTTAATAGAACAAGTCCTTGGCCCTTACCAGTCTTCCTGTCAAATCCAGGTCCACTCCAGACAAAGTCTGGATGAAATCCAGTTAAGAACTTGAATGAGAGGGAGGCAAGGGTTGGCCTAGGCCAGGAATTGCTCAGGGGGCAGAGTAGACTGATTGGGTACAATGACAGAAGTAAAGCGTTGACCCCTTGTGTGGATTCCAGTCAAGACAAGAGAGCAGGGACAAGAGATACGGAGTGGGTGACTTAGTTGATTTCAGACTAAAGATACAGGACCGAGTACAGGACTTTATATATGGAGACGGAAGTATCCTGAGTATATACGGTGACAAGTAAACAACCAGAAACCAGAACAAGGGCACGAGAGTAAAAGGAATAGGTCAGTAAAATAAATGGGGACAGGAAAATAACCAGGGAGTCTGGCTCGAAGCAAACATGGGGAACTGGAAGCATACAGTGTTGGAGATAAACAGAACTGTGGTGGTATGTTTACCTACTTACATAAGCATGCATCGCACTAGAGTAGAGTTCCAAGTACCATAGTTCCCTCAGTAGCTTGCCAGACTACTGAGGGTAAGTACCATCTACTAACCACCACACATACTTACTGATACCTTGTAGTTACCTACAGGTATATACTAATCTAACAGTAGCTTGCCAGGCTACTGAGGTTACCTACAGATCTCCTTCTCCCTTCCTTAGGCTAGACCTTCCCTGTGCAGACCACCACCTTTCTATATACAGGGACAATGGAGCGAGTGTAGGAACAATGTGGTAAGTGGAACTAAACCGGATTGGGGAGACGACAAGGGTCGAGTACAGACTTAACAGATACTATGTGCATGAGCCTAGGCTGGGACTGGGGATGAAGCGCAAGGGCCAGGATCGAGCTGTAGAGCTGCGACAAAACCGGAGTAACTGGGCGAGCGACCGGAACTGGGCATGGTCGTGACAGTATCCCCCACTTAGGGGCCAAACCCATGAGGTGCCATGAGGCAAGTGTGAGGCCGGCTAAGAACAATGGTGAGTCCACACCCTTTGTCTGAGTTTGAATTCGTTCTTATAAGTGAATCGACAGATTTCATTCTCAGCAACTTTTTTCTAAAACACCCATCATGTCTGCCACATCCAAACAACCCACCCCCACTATCCCCATCGTGCCCAGTCAGCAAGACTGGATGAAGGCCAAAACACCAGAGCTGCAATTGGACGACAATGACAACATCAACGTGACCCAGGCGAAGGTGGAAGAGCGCCATCAACGCAAGCAGGTGAGGCAAGAGGAGAAGGTGCACTGGGAACATGAGGAGGCCGAGCACAAGGAACGAGAGGAGGCAGAGAAGAGGGCCTGGCTTCTGGCGGAGCAGGAGAGGATTCTTGCCGAGAAGGCCCGGCTTATGGCGGAAGACAAGCACAAGGCGGCAGAGAAAAGAGCCCGGGTGGCAGCTCAGAAAAAGGCCAAGGAAGACGCGAAGCGGAGGGAGCGGGAAGAGGTCACCCGGCTCCAAGTGGAAAGGGAGCAGGCGTTGTGAGTCAAAGTGTGGATTTGGGTCAGAAAAATAACCCAAACACAACACCAACAAAGGACTACGAAAATGTGTGAGTGGTGGTTTACCTCCGCGGTGTCCAGAGAGGATGTGCTGAGGAGGGGGAGAGGGGATCTACACCAACAGGGTGATGCAGACA
>Ga0307518_10002429_pt1 | contig 13599 bp, 6 predicted proteins | sample 25_EM_MG_FD_203889 | JGI IMG/M metagenome (GOLD analysis project Ga0307518, IMG submission 203889) | Populus trichocarpa ectomycorrhiza microbial communities from riparian zone in the Pacific Northwest, United States - 25_EM | ecosystem: Host-associated > Plants > Roots > Unclassified | place...
TTTTGAGTATACTTTCGGCATTGGTCAACTACTAAAAATTTAATTACATTAAATATAGAATTAATTGCTATTAACAATATCGCATTATCGTATAAAAAAAACCACAACTTCATGCCACGTTTCCTGTGCTGCAATATGATTCCCGTGGCCAAGAATTTGTTTTTAAAAAATCAATTAATTAAAACAATTTAAAATCATAAAAAATAATTTCAAGTAAAAAATTAAACAAAAAATTAAAAAAAATAATTTTAAGCTTAATATTACAACTACAACAATAATTAAAGTTAATTAACCATGAGGGATACCTCAACTAGTCAAATTTTGTGTTTGCTTCTCAATAATCACGAGTTTGAGTCAAATTTTGTGTTTGCTTCAGGACTCGTGGAATTAGACGAGGTACGCACATATTTTTATTTTTGACAAAAAAAATAAAAAAATAAAAGAAACAAATTACAAGTGAACTCCTTGCATTCTTGAAACGTAAGTTACCATTATAACATGAAACAAAAGAATTATTATTCTGCCTTAAATGCGGGGAAAGGCCATTGTTTGCGTGGGGACTGGGGAATGAGCAAGCATGATTCGATACTGAGTCAGCTTTAATTTTTTTTTTAATTTTTTATCAAAGATGAAAATTTCATTACTGTTTGTTAAAGCTATTAAAAAAATAGCTAAATAAAATGAGAAAGAAGAACAATAAATATAGTATTCGATACTTTACAAACATAACGTGAACCGAACAACTTAAAAAACTACCCTTTTAACCTAGCATAGTCAAAACATTCAACTATGAAATAAAATATTAAACACAGGCAATTAAATTCACTTTTTTATGACCTCCATGGTGGCCAAATGATCCGCTACATGATTTTTCTTGTACCATTAAAAAATTAAAAAAAATTAAAATTTATAAATAAATAAGGGTGACGTGATTTCACTGACACCACTAAAAAATTAAAAAAAAAAGCTGACAAAATATTCTATTATTAATAAGTAAGGGTCTGTTTGGGAACGCGGTCCAAATCGCGTTCCCTTAAATTTTAAAATTTATTTTTGTTAATTTTTTTTATGTTTTCGAATCGTTTTGATGTGTTGATCTCAAAAATAATTTTTAAAAAATAAAAAAAATTATTTTAATATGTTTCTAAACAAAAAAAATTTTCAATCGTAATCACTACCACCATCCCAAACAAACCCAGTTAAACACCATTCTATCAACACTTCACATCGTCCATGGATTTCTTCATGAAAACAATTTACAAAATTTTCAGGAACCAATTTATAGGGCGACAATTTACAATTTACAAAATTTATAGGTGTAGGTTCTATATGGAAGTTTAAATAAATGGACGAGATTCTCGATTTTTTAAGATTCATGATTATTTAAAGTTATTTCATGAGTGATTGTATTTTTTTATGAGGTAAAAAAGATGTAATTGTTTGTTCAATTTTTTTTCTAGCTAGACCACATCACGTTGAAACTTGAAATGCCTCATGAAACAAATTTGATCCGAAACAATAATGAAAGAGAAACAAATGGACCGGGCCTCCAAGCCCAGTTTTCCTATCTTTTAAATTTGGATTTCAAAGTTAAATTTTAAGGTAGCTTTTGATTAAGGTGCCATAATTAAAAAATCGTTAGATAATAAAAATATAAATATGTTTAGTTAAAGAAATAAAAATATAAAATTAAATTTATTTTTAGGATATTTTTAGAGGAAGTTTTTGTATTTTTAAAATATAAGGTATAAAAAGAACATGTTTCTAAAAATAATATTTTTTTATCCCTAAAATATTTATACAAAAAAATTTTAATTTCAAACTTATTCAACTAAGATATCTAAGATATGTAAACATAAAAATAATTATTATTTTAATTTTAAAACTGGAGTATAGAGTTGACTTGGAACAAAGCCCAGGTCATGAGTTAGGAGTGCTAGCTGGGTTGACCTAGGTTATGGGTTGAGAGTGTTAGTTCATGTTGACCTGAGTTAACCTCTACTATTTTCTCGAGAAAAATGTTAAAAAAAGGTTGTTTTGAAAAAAAATATATCTTTTAAAAAAGCATTAACGAGTTTTTTACTTAGGTTTTGACAAGGTTGTAGGCTAATCCAGGTTTTTGACGGGGTTAAATTTGGTTAATTATTCTCCTATTTTTTCTTAAATCTAAACCAATCGAGGCCTCGAGTTATCCAGGTTCTGGGATAACTTGCTAGGCCGATCCAGATTTTATAACTAGGGTTATTATGTTATTATTAATTTCAAAACTTAATGTTAATTTTTTTTAAGTTTGACATTAATACATATTAATGGTAAAATAAATATTTTAATATTTTATTCTATCTTATTCACCATCAACCAACACATAATACAAAAACAATTACTTTATTTTATACACCACCACTTAATATAAATTTATCCTGATCTCCTATTCTCTTGTCATTTTGTGTTCCCATTATCTTCTTCCTTATTATTCTGAAATACTAACCAAATATATTTAAAAAATAAAAATATAATATAATACAAAGATTTGATCTAAAAAAAATAAAAAGAAACAATCGGACTGGGCCTCTAAGCCCAATTTTCCTCTCAATCAATTTTGGATTCCAAAGTTAGATTTTAAAGGATCAAAATAAAAATAAAATATGATGAATTAATTACTTCAAACCAATTCCAGATTCACATGAAGGGCTTTAATCTTAATTTTAAATTGATTCATAAATACATCAAGAAAACATTGGAATTTAGGATGGAAACAAATATAATAACTTTTCTTCGTCCATTTTCTTCAGTGATTAGTGCATTTTTAAGATTTTTAGTTTCTTTTTTTTTTAAAAAAACTAAGTGATGCTAATCCAAACAACTCTCTAATATAGATATCATTAATTAAAATAAAATAAAATAAAAACACTCAACCGTGTACCTAGATCGCATTGTAGATTGAAAAGTGCGATCATCATTTTTCTATTCTCAAAATCAGTTAACTAGGAGAAATTTAATATTTTTAAATGATAACTTACTAAGAGAATTTCAATATCTTGCATAGTATCAATTTATCATTATTATATTAATCGAGAACGAATCAATTTTTTAATATCATACAAATATAATTAAAAAACTTAAATACTATTAAAAACAAATTTTTTAAAATTGGGGTTCAAGGGGTTTTTAGTCTTTTAACATTTTGATAGCACAATAAAAACAAAAAAAATTAAAATTAACATCCAAGGGTTTTTCATATTTTCCTCATGACTTGTTTAGTTATAATCAATATGAATGAGAAACAATTTAGTTTTTTTAATAAATATAAATAAAATTAAAAGACTGTTCTCTTCCTAATGATTAGGCTTGTATGCAATCCGACGCAATGGTTATGTTTAATTGAATTTTTTTCCTCCCACTTTTCTTTCTCCTCGTCTCGAGTTTCATGTTGTCATTTCCAAAAATTAAATGTATCATGTTAGTTTGTATTTGTATCAATTTTAATCATTATTTTTTTAATCATTATTTCTTTTGCTTTTGATGCTTTTTTAAATTGATTTTTTTTTCAATTTCAACTCTCAATATTTTTTTTCACTTTACTTTTATATTCAATTTGATCTTTATTATTTTGATTGCTATTTTTTTTTATTATTTTCTTGGTTTATTTTATTTTTCAATTTAGTCCCCTATTATTTTATTTCATTTAGTTTTTATGTCATATTTGATCCTTATTTTTTTAATTACAAAATTTGATTTATAATGATTAAGAGTTTTTATTCATATTTTTTTTTGTGTTTGCTTTATATAGAGTAATTTTGATCTCATGACTCGGGTCACTAGTTTCGAAGATTTGTTCAATTTAATTTTTTTTACATATTTTTTTAATTGATTTTTTTTAAAAAAATTTCATCATTCGACATCAAGTTATTGAACCTTGAACTTCATAATTTTTGTTTTCCTGTGGAGTTTTTCCAATCTCATATTCCAAGTTGCGGATTAGTCGAGTTAACTAAAATTGATTCAAGTTTTTTTTTTTTCTAATTACTTTTGTGTGTTCCAGTTATCTTTCATCATTTAGTTTATTGAGAATCGATCTTTATTATTTTATTTTATTTTATTTTTTATTTATAGTAGGAGTATTCATGGTCTGATTTGGGCTAAAAATTCCGGAGTTATAATTTTTTTTTAAAAATTGACGTGAATCAATTTTTTTATTTATTTTTATTTTGAAAACCAGAAAACTAGACACTATCGATAAAATTACACGAGTAGAAAAAGAAAATAACTTGGGTACAAGGGGAATAAATGCAGAGGGAGAAGGTACTTCCAAGAAAACAAAAATTATAGATAATTTGGTCTCGTAGAAACAAACACCAACACTAAAATTACAGAAGCATGAACTCAAAAATCAATACTTTATACTCTTAAATCAAACAATAAACATTAAATAATCAAAAGCAATACCAGGTCAATAAAATTTGGCATTCAGACAACATTTTAAGAAACAAAAACACTTTTAACAGAAGATCCAAAACAAAGAAGAAGAAGAAAAAAAACCCAATAAATACAAATAGTTCATTACTTTGAAATCTTAAAATCGAGATGAAGGGCGTTGAAATAAAAATCACGCAGCCCATTTTAAACCAGTAGGATTCAATCACAAGCCGCCTCCTTTGCCTTATTTGTTAACCCAGAGGACAAGACCTTTCCTTTCCCTCACATCAATAACAACAATGGTTGTGGTTTCTGCCAACTTTTGTTCTCGTTGTTGATGATTTCAGGATATATTAGTAGAGGTTAAAGGAATAAAAATGTTTATTTTTGAGTTTTAAATTTATTAATGTTTTGAAATTCAATGATCTTTATCTTAAGAAATAAGAAGTCTTGAATCCTTTACCTGGATGGTTTAGAACATATTTATACACTCGGAATCTCGTGTTTTTAAAATAAAAAATTTCAGAAAGTTTTCTGTTTTCTGGAATATTAATGGGAGGTAAATATCTTTTATATATCATGAATAAGATAATAAATATGTTAGATCCCTTAAAAGATCTTATATACACCTATAAGTATAGAAAGTTTATTAGCTTAATATGAACAATTATATATTCTAGATGGAGAGACATGACAATTTATTATATCTTTAAAACTTATATTGTAAAGGATTATCTAGGATTAAGCATAAAGTTTTAGAATTTAGTAATGTCTAAGTGTCTTGGGTCTGATATGTTTGCCAGACTTATGTTACCTTGAACTTGATGAATTGTCAAGTTCAAGTGTTTTGATTCTGATATGTTGACTAGATCCACGTGATTTTAGACTTAACTGGTTATCTGACATATGTTTATTACACCTACGTCATCTTATATTTAACGTCCAAGTATCTTGAATATAATATATTTGTAAGAACTATATGATTTAAAAAGATTTTTATTTATAAAATTCTTAACAAAAAGGTAACTCATCCCTTGTATTGATGTATACTTTTATTTGCCACTTGATGGCTTATTTTCAGTTAATAAAATTCTGATCGATTTTCATTAAGAAAAAAAAACGTTGATGATCGTTTAATCACGTAACACTGACGACTGATGATCAATTAGAAACATTCTCAATAGGTGTTATATTTACAGACAAGTCGCCACTTAATTACATTTGCAAACACAAACACAAAGCTCATATACTACGAGTAATTAATGCTTGGCCAAGAAGGCAGTGAGACTTTTGAAAGTGGATTCATCACAAGGCAAAACTATTCCATTTCTGTTATCAAATCCATATTCCTCTGCAGATTTATCTAGCAATTGCAGGAAGACAGGATTCTTCAAGTAAGATGTGGGAACGACGAACCTTTTCATTTCACTGCCCACATAGACCACAAAGTGCCCTTTCCGAGCTCTTCCTCCTCCTCCTCCTCCGTTCTCCGCTTTCTTTGGCATCAGAAGATAGATCTAACTTAAAAGAGACAGTGATGCTATACAGAAGGTAGAAATAGCTAAGAACTGCATTTGAGTTGGATATGAAAATGTAGGCGTGGCGAATATTTATATATAGAGCCAGCCAGCCAGGGATAGCTAGGATGTGCGCCCGTTTTATCATAAAAGATATGGTACGTACGTAGTCGAGATACTCAACGTGGACTTCTCAAGTCCTGATGTCCACTCAAAGCCATTTATAAAACACATGCATTTGCAGGGAGAGAGACGTATGATTGTGCCCTCCATTAATGTATCTGTTCTACTTCAATTGCCCAAGTACTGCATGCGTTGTATGTCTTCGTTTCACATGGTGTTTGTGACTTGGCAACTGAGACTTCCATACCCCACTAACTATATGTGAAGACAAACCTTCCGAAACGTGAAAATAATAAAGTTTATGCTCTAATGTTACTGATATAAATAACAAAAAAATACTAAGAAAATATAAATTTAATAATTTTTTAAGCTAAATATGTTTTTTAAAATGCATCCAAACACAAAACAAGAATAATATATATATATGAGCTAGTGACTACCAATCATTGTCACTGTACAGGCACATGTAGCTTAACATCAAGCTGTCAGAACTCAGAACTGATTATTGGCTGCATTTCTGTAGCATATCTTTCTCTTACATCATGTATACAGATGAGGAAGAAGAATGACGAAGACAACTTTTGGTCATGATTTTCGTTAGTGTATGGGAAGAAAAAAAAAGTTTTCCAAGTTAGGTGACTGATTTTTTTCCCTTCTCGTGGATCAATTTCCTATAAATAAAGAACATTCTTTGCAATCCCTTTCAAAAATAAAAAAAATAAAAAATTGCCTGCAATTAATGCACATACTTTGCAAGTGATCCACTGCAATTATTGAACACTGCATGGGGAGAAAGATCAGAATTAGAGTATGGGCCGAGAGAAAAGTTAATTGAATTTTTTTAGGTTGCAGAGGACAAATTTTCTATCTTTCAACCTCTACGAACCCCTGACATACATCTACCCTATAAACTTCTTCCGAAGAAAAACAAATTGAAATTATGTCAATTAATTAACAACATAAATGGGGTTCTATCCACTTTTTGAGAGAAAATAATTGCTAGGAGATCAGAATCAGAAAAATCTTAGATAAAATTATAAATAGGATATTTTAAAATATTTAAGAAATATTTTATTATTATTTTTTAAATAAATTTTCTTGCTTTTTAAGATGCAAATTGGTTAATCAAAATTTTAAAATCGAGCTTTGCTAATGGATCCTTCTCTATAGATAATATAGCCAATCTATTTAATCTTTCCTGTAACATTATTGTCCTTAAATAAGATTTAATTAATTTTAATTTTAAAACATATCTTTCAGCGATTGCAAATGTTGAAGGTACTTGTCAATAAAATTCTATAAGCAATACAAATACTTGGAAAATAATTTAATTTAATTATATAATCTAGTATTTCAAGTGGAGTGCTAGTATCTTTTTGTAAAATCTTTTTTAACACTTTTAGTTTTAGCTACGAGAACATATCTAAACAATTAATATCAAAATACATGTCATGCTTTAATAAATGATCTGCCCTTCAACCTTGTGATTTTGCTGAAATGGAGGGGAAGAAAAATTATTTCCTCTTAATAACATTAATAAATAAAAAATGCTTCTTACACACCATTAATACAGGACAAATATCATTTATATATTATTAATAAAAATAAAAACATGGTAGGCTCTTAGAATACTTTTATACACCTAAAGATGTAAGGAGGTGAATATTCTTGATATTAATATTTTATTTAAAAGTTATAAGAATAACTAAAGCCTTATGGCTCAACATTGGTTCTATAATAATCTCTAGACTTTTAGCCCTTCACACTTTGCATATTGCCAAGCTCATGGGCGATGGGTCTGGCAAGCTGCCTTACCCATGTTCGCTCAGGCTCAACGTATAGCTGAATCCAAGGATGCTAATTCATTAATTACCCCCCAAGTTTTTATGCATTCCATGTGAAAGGACTGAAAAACCTTAAGGAAATCAACTGGTTATATTCATTATGTCTTCCCTAGAAATACGATGCCTCCCTATATTGATTGCAACTAATGTCAGAGGCTAGTCATAAATCTCTTTGAAAAGACCACTTAGCGGTATGCAATCTAAGTAATAAACACGTATCCTACTTAGTGTTATGGAGATGAGCCACATGTCTTTCACTCATTAGTAGAAGTGAGAAACGATGGCCTATTTAAACCATATTCTCTTTCAATTTCTTTTTTTTTTCTTCCAAAAACGTTATCTAAGCTTTCTGTAACATGAGCCCTAAATGAGAAGATCAAGTCTCTCAGTCGTTTAAAGAAATGTTTTCTTCTAGGTAAACATAAAAACATTTTATCTTGTTTTTCCTTTGTCCTATTTTTTTTTAAAAATGAGTTCTAGAAATATTAAGATTGTTTCATTTGAGGGAAATTTCAGTTTCAATCCTAAAATTAAGATCGCCCGTTAGGGGTCAATTGCCATTATAATAGGCCCTAGATCATAGAGTGATCTAGCTCATCCCTTCTCTACTGGAAGAGAAGATGAGATTATCCTTAGAGAGGTTGCAGACCTCAGGGGACAAATAAGAATACCTAGGGCTCCTCAAGATAAGGAGCAAAGCAAAATATCTTATGAGAAAGTGTCATTTGCAAACTTTAGACAACCAAGAGACTTCACGATACTAATACTTGAGTTGGATGATCGGGTTACCTAGGTCACCAACAAACTTGTTGGGGGTAACTTTATCATTATTGCCTTTATGTGTATGTATGAGTTTGAGTACTTGTTTTCCTTGCAAGGGTTTATAAAGGATGTATTTCGTTACAATAACCCGAGTCTAGCCTAGCTCTACCCCAATAGATGGACCTACTTTTCTACTTTCAAGAAACTGTTGGGGATCTTTAATATGGAGCCAATGTTTACTATATTCAGACACTGTTATATGATTATCAACAATATTGATAATGGGCTTTCATCTCTTAGTTCTTTTCCTTTTCTACTAGGCCAAAAAGCCCTGTGAAAGGTACTTTATAAGACAAGTCCTTCCATGTGAAGAAATAGAGGGGGAAGTAGGTAATGGTTAAGATCATTAGTATGGTCCCTCAACTAGGTTATGTTGCTATCTAAAAATGCTTTTACTTTTGGAAAGTGCCTCCGATATGGTTATAGTATACCTTATTATATAGTCATGCTTCATATTCTCAAATATATTAAGGGGACATTGTTTCATGGTCTCCATTTCTTTGCCCACTCTTCGCTTGAACTTCATGCCTACTTAGATGCAGATTGGGTAGGTGACCTTACTGATCATAGATCCATCGCTGGCTATTGTTTCTTTCTAGGTGATTCTTTTATGTATTTACACAATAAGAATCAAATAGTTATTGCTCGATCTAATAAAGAAGTTGAGTATCAGGCCCTTGCTGATACAATTTTTTTTTGGCTTCGTTGGTTACTTAAAGACATGGGTGTCATTCATTCTACTGCAATTATCATCAACTGTGATAATCAAAGTTCTATTTAGATTGCTCACAATGATAAATTCTATGAACACGCAAAATACATTAAAAATGCGTTTGGGAACGCGGTGCAAACTGCGTTCCTAAAAAATTTAATTTTTTTTTTGCTAAAATTTAATATGGTTTGTATATTTTGGATCGATTTGATGTGCTGATGTCAAAAATAATTTTTAAAAAATGAAAAAACATCATTGACATACATTTCGGCACAAAAAGTTATTTAAAAAGTAACTGTTACCACACTGTCAAACACTCTCTAAGATTGACTGTCACTTTGTGCAACACCATCTTACCCATGAGACTATTAGATTATTCTCAGTTTCATCTACTAACCAGATTGTTAATATCTTCACTAAGGCTTATCCTTATGAATGCCTTTAAAATTTAGTTTTCGAGCTCAAGTTGGTCTTCATTTTACCACTTTGAGTTTAAGGGGGGTTGTTAATCTTTATAATGTATCCTATATTGGTTAGGAAGAGAAAAATCCCCTTAGTTTACATAATAAATATATATATCCCATATTAGTTAGATAAGGAAACCCACCCTTTTGTTTAGTCTATAAATATAGTGCACTCTCTTGTAAACAATACACTACATTAAATACAAAACTCTTTTCTTTGTATTGTTCTCTCTCTCTCTCTCTCTATCTCTCTCTCTCTCTCTATATATATATATATATATATATATATATATATTAACAGTTATACTAATACCATGCAATATTAACCTATAAGCTTGAATTAGAAAGTGTGCTTTCTATCAAGAATTAGATAAGGTATACAGAGAAGTCCTACATAACAAGGAGAGCAACTTGTTATGGGCCGTGAAGGAATGATCATATTCAGAGTTCATGGAAATTCATGTAGAATACAAACACATATCTAATATTGTACAAACAAATGAACCCTAAGAGATAAACCAAGTTTCATGATCCATTTTTATGGGATTTGAATGCACATAAGATCTTTGAAACCCTAACAAAAGCAACCATACCTCATTTTAGTTGTCATCTTTTTCAATCCATACATAAAATACAATCATATCGAAGTTGATCTAGAAGCCATTGTACAACAAAGAGAAAACAAGAAAAACAAGCATTGCTTAATTAAAATGTATAATCAGTATATATAGTTGTTTTCTGCCTTTTTTTTTTTTGTCAAAGTATTCACTACTTAAATCAAGCTTCTATATTTCAAATGCAAGAAGAAATTATATACATAAATTACTAATGTATAAAATATATGATAAAAAATTGAAATGAAGTTTACATAATTATTGAATGGAACATAGATTTGATTTCTGAAAATAAGATATCTATTTCCAAAAAAAAAGAAGCTTTGTGCACACTAATTACTTAAACAAAAATTATTTCTTTAAAGAAATTAAAGAGGTGGTTTGTGATTGAAAAAAACATGTTTCAATGTCATGATATGAAGTAAAATTCAATCCTTTTACTTTTTAAATTTTTAGATGTCATAATCTTTTTTTAAATTCAATATAAAACAATGGTAAAATTATGCAAGTTATGGAGCACCACTACTTGAAAATTAGAAAACACCGATAAAATATTCCATTGGAATTTAGGTAAAATTACATGGGTAATTGAGTTGCCAAAGGAAAAACATCATCAAAAAGTATCTCGTTATCCGTCAAAGCTTTTGTTGGCAATTTCATCACTATTTAGTCACCTAATATAATTTTTTTTGTCAATGATTCCATCAAATATTACAATATTTTTTAATTTTTTGTATCTTATAATCCCTAACCACAACAATCACACTACCCAAAATCATGAACAACAACATGGATCCAATTATATTTATATCAACAAACTGAACTGAAATATAAAAACATAACAATAACATGCTAAAAATAAGGTTGCATGTTAATTTCATTCATTCTCAACTAATATTCAATTGCACCTCTTAGTAGAATTCATTTATAAAGTTAATAATCTTCATTAAATAGACATATTAAAGTACGAATACATGCTTAAACAATGATATTGACATAGAAGGAGACACGTAAAAGATGAGGAATTCTGAATACAAATCGCACTCAATTTTCATATATTAAAAGCTTATTAAACCTAAAATAAATTTTCACATAAGCAATATATCAAACAGTTGGTTCTAAAAAAAAAACAATAACAAAAACGAAGACACAAAGTGATTGATACCTTAATCATGTGGGAGAGATTTGGCTTCATTGTTAAGTTGATTGGTCCTGCTTGATTGGCTATAATAAGAGTGATGAGTTTTGAATCCCCTACTAAGATTGTTTGGAGGCATGATACCTTTAGAAAAAGTGAATTGCCTATTGTGTATACCATACATAAAACCCATTAGTAATAATCTAAAAGCAATTTCACACCAATTTGTTTAATAGTCAAACAAAAAGATAACATCAATTTTTTCTAAATTATTTTAAATTGTTATACTTAGAATCCCCATATAGCTTAGGAAATCCAAAGAACCCAAATTTTGAACTTAATCATAAAATTTGAAAAAAATAATTGGTACCTATTAAATTACCTATAATTTCTTCAATTCTATCCCACTGAAGTTACAAAATCACACTCAATTTCATCAAGTGATAAATTAATTCCATTTCCTGTAAATCCCAAACAAACTCTAAATTACAAATCATACATTAATACAACAAAATTATCATTATAAAACAAGTAAAACACTTAAATACATATCATAACTACAAATTCAATAAACAAGTTTTGAATAAATTAACTTTGAACATAAATAGGTGTTACAACAAAAACAGGTGGATTTTCTTACTTGATGAAGTAAAGCTTGATAAGAAATGGAACTGATGAAAGGATGTTGTCTTGAGGTTAACGAGTTGGGTGGGTGGATTTTAGAGGGGGGTTGTCAAATATTTAAAAAAAATTAGGGTTATGGTTTGAATTGAATTGAAGAAGAAAAAGTAGAAGATGAAGAAGTGGGGGGAACTGTTGGGTTATAATTCCTTTTGAAAGCATTGACAAGAATTTTGTCGACAATTTATAATGTCTGAAAGGTCAGTGAAATTGTTGATGAAATATCTTTATTTCATCTTTATTTTCATTGGAAATTACTAATAAAGATTTCTCATTGCATTTTATATTGGTAGACAATAATAAAATATTTTTCCTTAACAATTCTATTTTAGTATTTTAATTTTTTGACAGTAGATTGACTTATAAAGTCTCTCTTTTATTAGACTTTAAGAGCACACAATATTTTTAAATTTTAATTCTAAGATCGTAATTCAAAAGGTTAAAAAAGTGTAAATCTTTTTAATTATTAAATCTATCTCTGAAGTTTTAAGATTTTGGATTAGATCATCGTTGATACCTATAAATTAAACTAGATCGGATACAGACCAATTAGCTAGTTGAATTATTTTCCAACAATAAAATTATGATAATGAGTGCAAGATCATTGAAGCCGTCCATTTATGGCGATGCATGGTACGAAGTGGGGGACTCTTGACTGTGCACAGGTCCAGACATTAGCATGGGGACCTACAAAGATTGCCTGCTGATACAAAGATTGCATTTCCCTTTCACAGCCATCTCCTGCACCATCTCTCAACTGGTTTTTTATATTATTTTTAGTTTTATTAATTTATTAATACCAATTATTTGGTGTCTCTCGGTATATTAAATAATTAATCATACCACCTCAAAAATTTAAATAAACTATCAAGTGCGGCTTCTATAATAATTTTATATCAACTTTTTTAATATATATCTTTAAATAAAAAAGTTATTTTTAAAGAGAAACTTCTGGGTCTTTACTATTATCTTATATTTAATTTTATTAATTTAATTAAAAAAATAAAAATGATAAAATTAAAACTCATGACTATTTAGTTATTATATCTCTAATATCATATTAAATAATTATTTCAATAAAAAAAATTAAATTATTAGATAAAAAAATTATAACGAGTTAATATTAATTACTTAACATACCACTCAAGTGAAAATATTTTCAGTTTAAAACTAGTATATATGCATAACTATTCTTTAATAATTTAATTAGAAAAAATAAGGGTGATAAATTCAAAGTTTTTACTATCATAACATAATAATAATAATTG
>Ga0307518_10002430_pt1 | contig 13598 bp, 24 predicted proteins | sample 25_EM_MG_FD_203889 | JGI IMG/M metagenome (GOLD analysis project Ga0307518, IMG submission 203889) | Populus trichocarpa ectomycorrhiza microbial communities from riparian zone in the Pacific Northwest, United States - 25_EM | ecosystem: Host-associated > Plants > Roots > Unclassified | place...
ACCTGAAGGCTTGCAGCACATCCCCCTGTGGAGATCATCTACCAGAACCGCAGAGGAATACCACCACTCGCTTATTGTTGTCATTGGGTGTTGGTTGTTGGTTGTTCTGACCTCTTCCCTCACTTAGATGCACAGCGACCACCACCACCCCAGTACTGTTGACGAAGACAATGACAATGATGGGGCCACCACCACCCCACCGCTGTTGATGCAACTACCACCACCCCACTACTGTTGATGACAACAACAACTACTACCACCACCCAACAGCCACCACCACCACTGTCGACGCGACAACAACCACCCCACTACCGTTGACGATGATGATGGTCACCCCACCACCTCAATGACTGCCATTAATATATAGTATATAATATTTATTCTTTGTACTGTAGACAATTACTTGATATAAATTGATTAACCTGAACACTGAGTGAATTAAGATGGACAAAAACTAAGCACAGGCAATAAGGATATTGGTACTGTTGGCTTGTACAAGGACTTCTGGGACAGTCTGGGGCAGCTGGAACAGCCTGGGACAAGTACTGGAACAGTCTGTCCAGTGCTAGCCAGTTAGGTACCTTGTTGGGAGAGCTGTCCAGTACTGTCCAGTACTGTCCAGGGGAGGGTTGGTTTGCTGATCCATCAGCATTGATTGGTTCACATGCCCTTGCCATCTTCAAGGGCAGTGTGGCAGACATATCAGTCTGGATTGGTCGTCAGATAACGTGCTGGAGACAGTGAGCGCCTTTCATGTTAACTTGTATATTGATTTAGATACATTTGTGGCCCTTGGTAATTAATAGTGCTGGATGACAAGGACCTTAATCTTATTGAGGGAGCAATGTAATGATGACAACACAGGCTATGTTGAACACATAGTGTGAATGACAGCTACAATGACTATATGAGCTGTTGGGACGGTGCTATCAGCAATATCGGCAAATGTGTGCCACATGTCATGTGGTGACAGCTTGACAGCACTACAAATCACCTGCCAGATGCGACATATGATGCTGGCATCTCTAAGTGACACAGTACCTCAGTGGCTATGCTATGTAGCAAAATGTTTTTCCTGATGTGGTGTTTCTAGTAGAAAGTATGACATAGTAGTAGTAATCCAATTGAGTTTTGAAAGGCAATCATGATGTACCGAGAAATATTCCTTGACTTGTTTGGAGCCAATTTTGTAGATTTGATTGACATCGCGGGAAACAGTGACTGGACACAGAATGGCAGTCCTGGGATGCAAAAGCTGCACCTCTTCATTGTAGTGGGGGTCCGTAACCATGTTGAATGGTCACTTTGAAATGCAGCAATGCATTGCAATTATTGCATGGTGCTTTGCAGGTGTGTACTCCGAGATAGACTTCTCAATTGTTTGCTGTGCACAAACTGTGCTTGGATCACCAGAAGTAACACCATGGTGTTAGTTGCACTCATTAATGCCTCTAGAAAGGTTCGTGGTCCCCTGTCCTGTTTGCATCTGCTTTCTGGTATGGGACCCGTGACCATGAGGATCAAGAATGCAGGGGAAATGAAACTCAAGGAAGTTTGGTCACCCATTTTTGTGAGTGTGGTGGACAAGAGAAACTTGATAATGGTCATATACTTTGGATTTCCAATGCTTCCATGATTCCTCTGCCAGTGTGTTCACCAATATTAGATTTCCTGCAGTGTGGTTGTAAAATAACTAACCTACGACATTCTCGTCACTTTCATCCCAGATTTGAATGTCTGTACATTCTGCAGTCCATCTACCCTGAGCCTTTGTAGGTGAAACCAGAACTGGTAGAGGAGATTTCCCCGTTGCCTGTATGCAACTGTGAGTATTCTTTGATAGTGAATCAGGAGTCATTGTGCTCCAAAGCTAAAGCAGTTGTACTGGGGGTTGACTGAATCTGCACTTTGAAATCCACTCAAATTTAACAAGTTGGAGCACATGGTGCCATCTACCTACATTTTGTCTCAATCAGGGGTTGGGGTGTTGGGCCATATGCAACGGAATGGAGGCATTACAATAAGGATTAGTTGCAGTGCCACAGGCCTAGTATATCAAGTGAGATACAAGCTACATTCTTAAAAGCAGACACCCGTGGGTGACCCATGGACACTATGGGTAAGCTGACCCTCTGTCCATACCCACCTGGGTTGAAACACCCACCCTACCTGTAACCCACAGCACCCAACCCACACTGCACCCGTGGGTGGCAACCCGGGCAGGTACCTGGGCAGCCCCTACTTGTGTTAGTCCCTAGTCTACTATGCTGTACAACAACTTCAGCGCCATGGTCAGTTGGCACTTTTACAAAATACACAAAATTTTCATTGTCTACACAACTACATTACATCTAGTGCATGTTTGGGAGCACTGTGAGGTCAAATGAAGCTAATTGAAGCAGAAATGAGTGAGATAGCTAAAAAGTTGGTCGTCACATCTGTATCACTCAAGTATGGAAAGCCAGACAGTCGTGGTTCATTTGCAAACTTCACACGCCAGAATTCAAACTTGATTTGGCAAATCCCTGAAGTGCGACTCCAGATACCATTTTCCATTTTTGAAATACAAAACTTATATTGTTAAAGTTGTAAGTCCAAACTTGTAAGTTGAGTTGTTGAAGTACAAAACTTGTTTTGCTAATCTTGAAATACGAAATTCATATTATCAAAGTTGTAAGTCCAAAGTTGTAAGTTGAATTGTCAAAGTCGCAAGTCAAAGTCACAAAGTTGCAAGTCAAAATTTTGAATACACTAAGTACAATGCCAGGTCGTTGATCTATTCTGCCAATCTTGTGGGATTCAAGTGGTATGGGTACTGTTGAAAGGACGCAGCTGAAAGCTGGTCCACTTGCAAAATTTGTTGCACACATGCTGCCTCTTGAAGACAGTCACTCCCTTCTCCAGATTCCCATCACCAAAAAGCTTGAGGCCTCTTCCAACCTTGCTAGAAAAGCTGGACTAAGTTCACACAAAGGCAACAGGTCAAGCCACTTACGGATGTGTGAGGATTTGCGGGTCTGTCAAAAGTAGACCACTTCCTGTAGCCAAATGTAATTTAGTTCACAAAGTTGGCGCCCCAAAAGACATACCCTGATAATCTGATATGTACATCTGACCGTCGGTTTTGGCATACTGTACATGTTGCGTAAATGCCAAAAATTCTGCTATCTCATCTGCTTCGATATCAAAAAGGTTGCAAGGGACTGCATTGCCATTGTGAATGTACTTCACAAACTCTCCCTCCAAGGATGCGGGGATAAGCTCCTCAGCAAGGTATATTGTACTGACTGTACCACCAGGTCTTACTGACTGCCCGGTCTTCTCTGATGCATTATTGGTGACTGTTGCAAACGAGTATGCAAACACTAGACCAGCATCAATGAAGCATAGGCGAGGCATTTCGAATGGTGGTAGTGCGCTTGCATCATTAATAGTGCGATCAATGAAATCGTACATCAACTTCAGGAGCACTTTTGCCCAGTATAAAATGTTTGCTTCACAGTAGAGCAGGTTTGACTCATCTGTTAGGATATAGCATGTGAACGGTGGCCCAGGTTTGGAATTGTTGCCAATGTAAGGTCTTTTCAGGACGATATTGTGGTTGGAACACAATCCAATGCCCGAGTGTCTGAGAGGCAAGAGCGTCAGCTGAGCCAATTGAGCCATCTTGAATGCTCCAACTCCAATAAGGCTGTTCGCAGAGAGATCAAGTCTGATGCTGCCAGAAAAAAGTTCCACTTCTTTGATGTTGAAAGCTGCCTTTGTGGCAGTGAGTTCATTGAGGCTGCATGTTGGGATCGGGTAGAAGTCCACTTGCTGGATTTTCTGCCGAAAGACTAGGGTTCAAATAACATGTTTATATATGCAGAAATACTTAACTTACCTTTGTTAGCATCAAAATCAGATGCCCCATGTCAAGTCCGGGTCTACTCCGGTAGGGGGTCCGGTCAAGTCCGGACGAAAACAGATGAAGGAAGAGAGCAGGGGGCTGGACAAGAGGTTAGTCCGGCCAGAGTTGGTGACCGCGTGGATTCAACGACTAAGGATAACGAGCGTTGATCCCTTGCGTAGGTTCCGGTCAAGAGGGGTAGATGGAGACAGAGACGGAGATGGACAAGAACAGGAGTAGATGACTATGGTTGATTTCAGACTAACTTATACAGGACGGAGTACAGGGTATTTATACTATGGAGAACTAGGGACGAGTATTTACGGTGACAAGTAAACATCCTAAAGGGCGGACAAGGGACGACCAGAGTTGGGACTAGGTCAGGTCTGATGAAAATAAGTAAGGTCCGGAGAAAATACTACAAGGTAGAAGATACAAATGGAGCACAGAGAACTCACGGTACAACAGGGTGGACGGGGAAGTGTGGTAACGACTGGATTGAGTCTAATGCAAAGGGTCGCACTTAGCGGAAGGGTATGTGCATGTCCGGGACCGGAGTAATGCGCAGAGGTCCAGAGTTGAGCTACAGTGCTGCGATGCGACCGGAGTAACTGGATAAGACCCGGAGTTGGGCATGGTCGTAACACCCCACCTGACTGTAATGCTTCTTTGAGTTGATCTTGGTTGGGAGAGGGGAAAGCAGCCACATGTTTCTTTGGTGGTGGCAGTGCAGCAGATCCACTTGACGTACTGCTAGTGTGACGGTGATGACGTTTGACAGACGAAGTACTGGCATCCTACAACAAATGCTTAGTTGATGGGAGACAAAATATTTGCAACTTACAGTATGGTTAACCTGCGGACGTTCAACATCGTGTGAAATTGGTTGTTCAAAAATGCTACTTGGTGTTGGACCCATCTGTGTCTCGTTGGGAAGAAACAGGGGAGCGGGAGAATCTGAATGCTGTCAAACCACAGCATTGGGTGGACGTAATACGGCAGAGTCACGCCAAGTTCCTTGTGTGTGAACAGGTAAAGGCTTGATCTGGTTCTGTGAAAGAGACAAAGACACAGAGGTGGGCTGAGAGGTTGACTGGGATGCTATTTGCATGGGTGGGGAATCACATTTATCTTGAAACACCTCAAACTCCTCCCATTGACATTCTGGGATGACAACAAATAAAGTGAACTATTTGGTTTTGAATACCATTGATTTTGTGCCTTTTCGAGTGCTTGGATGGAGGCAGTCCTTATAAAAATATGCTTGGAAGCTGGAGTATCTTGCAAGATCAACCCATTTGTTGTCATGGACAGTGAACTCATTCTCTCGCCACCGAAATGATGGATAGTATGCTTTTATCCCTGGGACGACAGTCTCAAGTGCAATAGATGCAAGCTCCTGTGCAGTGGCCTGCACATCAATGTCCTTCAGTCCTTCACATATACTCTGTGATACTGAATCAACAACAATTTTTCAACTGTTGATCAACTACTCACACCAATGTTATTCATACATGTACTCCTCTTTTTACCCCCAGCTTTAAACACTGCAGAAATCTCCAACGATACTGTCTCTGCAGGCAGAGTACAGTGTGCCATCTGTGCCCAGTGGTCATGCTGAGCTGCATAGTGAAGGTGCTGTGCACCGTATCCAGAGGAGCCCAGTGGCAGACCTATTGCCTGGCCTAAACCAGGTTGTATAGCAGGAGGCATTGGTTGTAGGCCCTTGTTCCAAGCAGAGGGAACATACACATTCGGGCCACCAGTGGATGCTGCATGACCCAAGGGAGTAGGGAGAAATTGTGGGAGGGCTGGAGGCACCGACTGAGGCCAAATGGGAGTGACATTGTAATGTGGATCAGGTAGAAATCGAGGAGCACCAGGGGTGGTTGAATCACGAAAGTTCGGGTCAGTATTCAATATGGCCACCACTGGTGGTGGGTTGACCGAAGCTACCAATTGTTGAGATGTGATACTGGTCATGCTGAAGTGAACACACCTCAGGATTGAGCAGTGCTTATGGATTGGTGGATGGACTGTGCATCAGGTAATGCTGATGATACATTAGTTCAAATCTGATGGAAGAGGTGGGAACACACTAATACCTTGTGGATGTGCTCGAGCAGTGGTTGCAGGTTTGTTCTTGTACCACCTATAGCACTCCACACAAACAAATTTGCTGGGCTGAGCTGGGTTGTACACTGCTACATAGTGGCAGGGATCACCTTTCTGGATCAAAACTTTGCACTTGGATCGCTGGCATATCCTGTCTTCTTTGGCGAATGCATCCTCTGTGAACTGCATGACAAGGTCCTGGCTAGATGCCTGCATAATAGTACAGCGCAGACCTGAGAATATCACTGATAAGTGTCATAGATGCCAAAATAACGGGATGGCTTAAATACCTTTCTGAAAGGCATCTGAGCGGTCACACAGATACTTCGACCACACAAACCATGAGCCTTGGTCATGCATGGAAACAGTAACAAGGCACTTACCAGCATCACCCAGAAAAAATGGTTCCCATCATCTACACACAAGGCAGGCACAACTTGGCAAAGGACCTGCACAAATGATTGGATAGCTGGAAAAATGGACGGCCTCTGAAGAAGACACAGTACATTCGACGGCCTGAGAACCAACCATGAGGCCGTTACTTGTTTGCAGGGTGAGCATGTCTTGAGGACACTGTGGTCCCAACAGACTGGAAACCAACTGTGAGGCTGTATTGATAGAGGCATGACTGTCTGGCTTTCGTCCCAACAGACCAGAAACCCACTGTGAGGCTGTAGTATTGATAGGGGGCAGGAATTGTGGCATTGAGGCACAATACAACTGGAGCGACTCATGAGGTCAAGTGGAAATGAGACATCAGGTACTGATGGACAAAGTTCTGATGGACAAAGTTCTGGGGGTTCAAGCATGGTTCAGCAACTTGGGAGGGGAAGCTTAGAGTCAGGAACAAATGGACAAGCTTGAGGAAGTTCCGGTGGTTCAAGCTTGATGGAGTAGTTGTCTTAGGTAATTGGCAAACCACAGTGCAGCTGCCTCATGTAGTAAGGGCAATGTTGAGATAATAGTCACATGTTACAAGTCCATCATAATTTCACTGGCAGCTCAACTATCTAGCAAACTCAATGTCCAAGCAGGTGAATCAGAATAAGCCTACTCGTATGTACTAGTTTGCTCACTGAATGGTGATTCATACTGATTGATCATATTTCTAACTGTAGCTCCTCTTGACCAAATCGAGCCTCACATCAGGAGATTGTGGAAAACCCATCTTACCGACAAGGAAATTCTGGCCGAGATTCACAAACATATCGATACTAATCAGTATGGGCTAGGGTGAGTTTGTGTCATGTACTTCTGTTATAACAGTATTATCTTGGCAGCCTAACAAAGTTCAAAGCAATCCGTACACAACTTGGGCTCTGCCATACCCGTAAGCAAGTGCATACCACAGAGACCATCTGAGATGTGATGGGAGACATGTGGACGATGTATCCTGATGCCGGTGTGCATGAAATGATAGGACTACTCTTCCACAAACATGACATGGCAGTTTCAAGGTAAGTCAATACAATGGCTGATATTGCATGCAAATGCTTACCATTTCATGTAGAACCATCATGCAGGAGTATTTCCTGACATATGAGCCTGAGTTGCTGAGGCAGCAGAAGGTCAACCACTTGAAATGTTGCTGTTTTTGGGCAGCCAGGGTCAATGACATCTGGGCCATCAATCAGCACAACAAATGGCTGCATTTTGGCCTTGCACTGCATACTGGTATTGAGCCTTTTTCAGGCCACATTTTATGGACAAAGGTCTGGCACTCCAACCATAACCCACAACTTATCCTTTCATACTACCTTGAATTGGTTGAGTTTTTCGGATGTAAGTGTCTCAAAAATACTAATCCTCTTCGTTAACACTGATTGGCACCATTAGATATCCCCATGATCACTCAGAGTGATCCCAGGACAGAGAACTTTGGAGTCGCAAATGCACAAATGTTGCTGTGCCAAATGCATGATCCAACCCTTGAGGGCTTTGTCCAGCACAGGTGGATGCGTGCTAAGAAAAACATCAAACCTGAGATTGCTTGGTCGCAGCTCCACCGACACTTCTCACCAGGGTTTGAAGCACTTCTTGATACAGGTATGGATGCAGGCTGGTATGATCCAGACAATACCCTACAGCTGTATGTACTTCCCACATATCTTTGTGTCCATCTCATCTAATTATATTTGTCATGGCATGGTCTTTCATTGGGTGTTCATACCCTGGCTCCAGGTAGAACTTAATAACTACCAAGACCACATCAACCACAGTGCCAAGTGCCATGACAATAAAAAGGTGAGTCCTTCCTTAGAGCATATTATTTGGCTTGGTCATTTTTGATGTTTACTGCAAAGGTTTTGCCTCATGGAATTCCAGAACTCATATTCACTGATCCACAAGACTATGGCGCATTGAACTTCAAGGTAACACCATTGATGTTTTTGTGTCCATCAGATACTTACTACTTACTTGATTATTGGTGTGGGAATGTAGGTAATGGTATCTCTGATGGCAATTGATCATGTATGCCAACTTTACATCAAGTGTGACCACATCATCTTTGATCTTGTTCCACCAGCTCTCACAGCATTCTTAGAACAATGCTATCATCAATTGGGCCATCCCTCCGTTGGTCGTAAATCAGCCTGGATGGTTTACCGTGCTCTCTTGGGCCTAGTCCGACAGTGTGATGGCATACCTAGGGTTTTGATCACGATAGAGGAACACAATATACCAGATGATGAGTTACCGCTTGTGCCTGGCCTGCGTGACCTCCATGAGGCAGATGGGTACATGGGCGGTGTTGCATATGGTTTGGGCCTTCGTAAGTGTCCTGGCATCAACTGTGCTCTATCTTACTTTAAGGTTTGCATCAGAAGCTGAGCATATACAAGCAATGGTCAAATTAGTTAATGACGAGCCTGACGCCCCAGCCGGCTACAATGCAATTGATGCTCTTCCATTGATGGTGGCTCAATTTTCTTTGGACGAAGAGGATGATGAAGCTGAGGAGGAAGATGTGGACAGTAGTCTTTGATTACAACACTCCAGATTCCTATTACTTGTGAATGAACTACTACTGCACATTGCACACTGGTATATACATGTCTGGCTGTATACTAGTTTAATGTTTACCAAGATTTGTCAAATGAGGTATGTGCCGCGCCCAAGGCTTGTGCACGATCGTGCCCCATCCACTGCATGTCAGGTCCAGAGCTTGAGATCACACATTGCCCAGCATCTCCTATCCCAAATTGGACCACCGATGAACATGTTATTAAGGTCTGTCCAGGCCTGGATCAGTCACCCGAGCACGTAGTAGTAACTGTCTCCTACAGGAAATAGGTGGGCTGTGTCTGGCCCACTTCCTGGACCATTCTGTGGGATTGAGTATAAAAGCGTGCCAGCCCAAGGTGACCAACATTTACTGCAAGCCCCATGGCTTCTACTACCAAGCCATTGTTAGCCCCACTAACAGTAGCACACATGTGTATGGTTTGGATGATTGGTAAGGAGCCCACCCTTGAGAAAATCTTTGACTGATACATGAACTAGTCCAAAGATCACATGCAGCCATGGAACACCACCATTTCCACTTGCGATCCAATGTAAATCAGAGCATGAAGCAAGGCACATAGCAGGGATGCTTCAAGGCATTGTGAATTCTCTCCCATATGGTGCAGACCATACTCAAATACTTGCCATGCTTGATGTACCAGATGTACGAATGTTGCTTGAGGATGAAGCCGGCTTCTATGCAATTGTCATTGGTTCACCCCCAGGGATTCATCACACAGCATACATCAGTAGTTCTATTATATGTTTTGAAGCTGAATGTTGCTCAGTGAGAGTACCGAGCGTGCAGAAGGGACATTCAAGCACCCTATACACAGGCATACACCTTCATTCTGGCACGCCTTAGCATTTATGATTGTTAAAGGTGTTCCCCAACACATGCCACCTTTAGAGATCATAGGAAATCTCCCTGAAAATCCTGTCAACAATTTAGGTGAGCAACTCCACTGATCACTACAAATTTCACCACATTCATCTGAAACAACATCAGTCTATATGTCACATGCCTCTTCTTCTCTGTCTCCACTTTCGTCTCTTCCTCCCTTGACCTCTAGCACTTCCACTAAGCTAGAAACACTGGTGAATGAAGCAGAACCTTCTCCGATCATATACGGACATGTTCGCAATCTATGCGGCATACTGTCTAGCAACCATATCCCAACTTCTACTACTCTTATACGGAATTTAGCTTGTCCACACCTCGGCAGTCTTGCTTCGCGATACCTTGGATCTCATGGCTACAGAACCAAGGATGACAATTTCATCATCAGCGCTTACAGACATACACATACAAGTGAACAATTTATCCATCAGAAGCATTGAATTTCATATCACGGACCCGCTACTCCTTGCTCAATTTGGATGGGCAGCCACAGTCCAGTGTAAATGCTGACATTCAGGCTTGTCATACCTTTCCATCTACCTAGTACAGTATAGCCAATATAATTTGTAGTTACGCAGTCCCATAGTGGTGCTGAGCAGAGTTTGCATTTGGCACCCGTGACTATCCGTGACTTTTCTGTGACTGCCGACTGACAATGGCGCCGAAGTTGTTGTACAGCATAGTATTCTCCATAGGTACCAAACAATGACAGCTTTGGACTTGGGAAGTGCCGACTGCGTCAGCCAAAACCTTGCTTCACTGCAAGCATAAAATTTTAAATAAAAGAGTATCTCTTTCTTCTATTTTTTTTACAATGTTTTGTCATGAAACATTGAGAAATGCTTGCAGTGCTTGGTATTTGTATCTGGCATGGGATAGCAGTCAACAAACACTATTAGTATTTCACCAGAGCAATCAGGGCATACAAATTAAGTAGGATGCTAAGTGGTTATGCAGGTAGTCTTTTGTGGGTTTCTGGTCATGAAAAAATAGCACCAAAAAAGAGAAAGATTAAGGAACAACAATATAAAAAGAAGGTTGGTGACTGAAACCAAAGGCACATAACAACAGTAGGTGATTTCTCACACCCTTGCATGCTTTGTAGGAGAGGAGTCAGGATGAATGAAAGCTGATACCTTTCTCTTTAAGGGAGTATGGGGAGTAGCAATTGCATGTGGAGGTGCTATAACACAAATCAGAACTATATCAGTTGTGTACACATCTTTCCCTGGTACTCCCTGCTTAGCAATAGACCAATGGCTCAGATTGAAATGTACTTCTGCTAAGGCACCTTCCAAATGACAACAATAATAGCATGGGTCAATTAGCTTGCCCTCGAGGTCATAGGCTGGGACAGGAATGACATGATGTGTCTGCCTGATACTGTCCAGTCCTCCTCTGGCTGCATCACTGAAAGCAGGCCAGTTTTTGATAGAGAAAATTCTGTTGAGCCCTGCATTAAGATAAGAAAGGCAAGTCAAAAGTGTGAGGTAAAGTTACATACCATCATTGGCACTTTAATCTGATTGCCCTTCTTCCCTTGCAGCGAGGTCATCACTGTCAAGTGCCTATAACTATCATGAGCCTTGGAACTATATAGAATGGAATATAAAGCATACCTCAAATAAAACATGGCACATCTTGAATCAAGGGCCAGTTACCCCAGCTGTTGTGAAAAGCCCTTGCTTCATCTTGAAGGTAGGCATCGCAATGTGCTCTTGCAGCCAATGGAGGTTGTCCATCACGTTGCCCCAGTCAGCCATGAATGGTGCGGCATCAGGTATTTGACAAATGCAAGAGGGCTTGATATTGGCATAGTCAGGCCAGATTTCCGAGGGACCATGATAGTTCGCATCTGCAGTGAGCCAGTAGTCGTTGGTGTCGATTTGGACAATGGTGGAGATGGGAGCTAAGTCAACCAAACCATTATCGGGAGGGGGAGAGGGTAAGGTCTTCTTTCCATGCTAACTGTCCTTAGGTTCAGCTACCTTGATGGAAAGTCTGTCTGCCTGGCCATCCCGCACCCAGTGGATGGTGTCTCGCAATGACCTGTTACCCAGATACAGTCCCATGTTGACGAGGCATTTGTGGATATCAAGCAAACAAGTGGGAGGGGTGGAGGAGGAGTGGTGGGATGGCATTGAAGGAGGGAGAAGCCTGGTAGTCAAGCAAAGTAGGGATGAGATATGGAGATGGAACAGGGTGCTGAAGGAATGGCACCAAGACCAACCACACTTTTAAGTTATTTGGGGCTTGGTCTGTGCATGGTGCACCTAGAACAGGTATGGAATGAGTACCTTCCAAGTTTGTGTTTGAGGGTTCGCATACAGTTTTTTTTTTCCCTGACTCAATGTTATGGCCACTGTACCATGCACTGAGGACCTTGCACCTCTCAGTATGAAGGAAATCATTGCATGCCTGAAGGGCATCCTTCACTTCTCTCGAGAGGAACAACAAAAGAAGGATTTGCTACTTGCAAAGGTTGTGAAATTTGCCCCCCCAGAACAAGTTGAATTCCTTCATAATGTGGTGTCATGCACCAAACAGGTTTGGTACAGTGAACATGGAAAATGGCATCAATATCAAACAATCCTGATGTGAAGGATGAGCATGATGGAGCCTCATCATAGCCATCTATCACACAAGAAGACTATCCTGATGCAAGAGATGACTGCCGATGTGTAGCAGTCATCACTCACACAAGAACCACCAAGAAGCAGAAGAACTGAAGGAATAACATCCATTATGGTATGAGAAAGGAATGCACACTACTGCAGTCCAACTCCCATACCAGAACAAGCAAAGAGAAGCTGAAGAATTTATGGAGAAATGAAGGAAGGAAGAGAAGAAACAACATTAGCGCTCAAATGTCATTTTTAGGCACCCAGTGCTGGCATTCTGATATTTTGAATAGCTCCATTGTTTCCAAAGCTATCAGGCACATGACTATACCGTCAGAGAGCCTAGATCGTGGTCTATCTGCCTGTCAAGTTCCGACGTGGATCCGTTCATTTCCCACAGAGATATTCCCCCTGCAATCCAGACGTTTGTCTCATCAGTCACTATGGAGTCCATATTTTCTCTGGATCATTTCTCTGCTATTGCTGCAGATCTCCACTATGTCCTACTCCTAGGACAGCCTCTCCCAGAGTTCCTGTGTACTGCCTGGCACATATCTTCCCAGCCTGCTCCCCCAGTCCCCCTCATTCTTGGTCAGCGTGTTCTCCTTGTCAGTCCTGCATCAAGGACGTACTTTGGTCATCTTAGGTCTATTGTCAAGATTGAGAAGTCTTCTCTGGTCGTCTCTGTATCCCCTGAGCCCTCAGCCTATGGTCCCTTCCTCCCAGATACTTGCCATGTCCATCTTCCTCTGTCATTTGTCTCACTTCCCTGGATGCATCAAATTCAGTACTCTATCCGCTTCCCTACTTTCAGACGGTGTCCTCCAGCACCATGACAGTTATATCCCTACTTTAGAGTGCTATTAGGAAGAAGAACCCTCTCTCATTCTTTCCCAGAAGAGAGCTTGTCAAGGGAGCCCATGGTTGCACTTCAGCAGCACTAGAACACATGCATTACACCTTAGTGCATGGTGACCCCCCAAAGACCTCTGGACCCCTGATACCCTTCTTGTGGCTGTTCTGTCTCAGATCAATCCCCTATTAATCCCAGATCTTCCTCATTGTT
>Ga0307518_10002431_pt1 | contig 13593 bp, 8 predicted proteins | sample 25_EM_MG_FD_203889 | JGI IMG/M metagenome (GOLD analysis project Ga0307518, IMG submission 203889) | Populus trichocarpa ectomycorrhiza microbial communities from riparian zone in the Pacific Northwest, United States - 25_EM | ecosystem: Host-associated > Plants > Roots > Unclassified | place...
TCTAATGACATGAATGTTTGAAACTTACTAAGAAAATTAATACCCCCAATTGACAATTAGGTTTCATTTATGTATATTAGACCTCAAGGAAAGACATGTTTTGAAACTTGAAAACAAAAGGAATTAAGGTGTTACTTAATAACATTCAAGGTAATAGCTCATTATGAGTATATTTACCTCAAACAATATGAGAGAATAATAAATCATTTAATTTCGACACAATTAAAAAAAGAGAAGTCTTTTTAAATGGGTTTTTGAATATTCGCTCACAAGGACCTTTTAATATGAGCCAAAAACCTTAACGAATTTTGTAACCGAGATACATAACTCATCGAATATAAATATGCAAGCATGATTGAGGAAACATTTTTTTATGTTATTTGAATCACATAAAAATATTAATATCCTTTTTATATATAAAGAAAATGATATTGTAATGTTCGAGATGACCAAAAGCACATAAAACAACAAGATACAACTTGAGGGATTTGACCAAAATGCAAAAACAAATACCATCCGATATTAAAAATTATTCAAACATAAACCTCATTAATACCCATAAAAATCAACCATACATTAAATTAATCATTCAAAAGATGTTTGGAGAAATAGTGACAAATGGACCATTCAGACCTTAGTTCAAAACGGACCTCTTTGGTAGCTAGAAGTAGATTAAATATGCTTGCAAAATGGTGGCAATAGAGAAATAGTGGCAGAGAGTGTATTGATAGAGAATGTATTAATGTTTAGAGTTTAAAACGGACCTCTTTTGGTAGCCGGATTGGGTGCATCATTGCATGCATCACTAGGTTCTGAATAGAGCATGGAATGAATTGTTATATTTTCCACTTCTTGGCCTTCCTTCTGGTATCGGTGGTGTCATTCACCACTAATGATAAAATAGAGATCAGAGTCGGTGAAGTTTTGATTTTCTTTTTCTCTCTCTACTAGTTTGGTTTTCTCTCCAGTTGCTCACATAAAGGTAATTAGGATACATGTATTATATGGTTTTGTAGTACTCATTAAGGAGAGATATATGGTGGTGGTGATGCCTTGTTTGAAGGTTGAAAGAGAAAGAAAGTGAAAAGAGAAGTTTCAGTGATCAATTTTTTCTCTCCCTACTTTACAAAAAAAAGTTAGGGTTGTTGGCTTTAATTGATACAGAGGTTTTGTATAAGTCTTTAAGATAAAAATAATAATAATAGTGGACTCATAAGAAATAAAGGGCAAAGGTGAGAGAAATCAAAGAGAGAAGTTTTAGCAAAAACATATGGAGTAATGAGAGGAGCTATCATAGTTGTCCAACATTGTTGGCTATAACTGCTGACATAGGGAGTGAAGGCTATAATAAGAGGCTAGTTAATGGTGGTGCTCGACCAAAAATGGTGTGGTCAATCGGTGATGGTGACTAGATTTTTTCTTAGGGTTTTAGGAGAGCGTGGATGGAGAAGATGATGAAGAATGATCTCAACTTTTTTCTTTTTCTTTTTTAACACATGTTTCTCTTTTCCTATGATGGCTAGGGTTTTTTCTACAAGGGTGGCTAAGGCTTTCTTTTTTTTTTTTTTATAGGAGAGATGAAGTAAGGGTTTTTGGTAGGAGAGATAAAGTTAAGGTTTTTTTTTTTTGTATGGTGGCAAGGGTTTCTTACACACTTCCCCCATAAAAAAAATATTTTTTATAGGCTTTTGTGGTAAGTTTATAAGGATAAGATAGTTCATGAAAAATTATGAAAATTTGCAAAGTCGAGAAATGACTTCACTAGGGAATTGTGAATTTTGGAAAAAAAAATTGGAAAAATTTAGAAATTTGGTCATTTAGAGAGGTGAACTACCTAACCATTTTTTGATTGAAATCTTTTGATAATAACGTGAAATTATTTATGGTATAACTTGGATTTTGCCCTAGGATGAACTTTTTGGTTTTGGGTTGAATTCTAGTAGAACAAGGCTAAACTTCTTGGTGTTTTCTGATTAAATGGTTGGATTTCCTTCTTGATAGTAAGAGTGACTCACATTATAAGACTCAGACTTTCTAACGGTAATGGTGACTTCTTGATGACAATATTGTTTCTCTTAATTGTAGAGCTTGATATCCTAATTACAGGGTGACTATTCCATTGTAAGACTTGAACTTTCTGATGGTAGTGTTGATTCTCTTAATTGTAAGGTTCATATTCTGATTGCAAGGTTGGTTTCCTTATTAGAGTTGGCTTCCTGATTATATGGCTAGATCTCCTGATTGTAGGGCTGATTTCCTAAGACAATGTTGATTGCCCTGATTCCAGGGTTGATTTCCAAATTATAGGGCTTGACTTTTTGGTGGTAGGGTTGATTCTCCATTATAAGATCGAATTTCCTAGTACAAGTTGAATTCTGACACAAGATCAAACTTCTTGGTGCTTCTTGATTGTGGGGCTTACACTTCTTTCCAATGGCAGGGTTGGACTTCCCGATTAGTAGGGTTTATTTTTTTAATTGTAAAGTTGATTCTTTTTATTGTAGGGCTAGTTTCTTGATGATAGGGTTGAATTTTCTGATTATAGGGTTGATTTTCCTTCCTGATGATTGTTAGAATTCATGATGATAGGGCTTAATCTTTTGATTACAGGTCTTGATCTTTTAATTATAGAGCTTGACTTACTAGTAACAGGGTTGATTCTTTTGATTATAGGGTTGACTTTTCTATGACATGGTTGATTCTCTTGATATCAAGGTTGGTTTCATTATTATAGGGCTTGACTTCCTGATTGTAAGGATGCTTCTTCCTGATGGTGGGACTTAATCTTCTTATTTGCAAGATTGTACTTCTTGATAGCATGGTTTGGTCTCCTGATTATAGGGCTAATTTTCGGATGACAAGGTTAATTCTCTTTATTGCAATGTTGATTTCTTATTAACCAGGTTGATTCTTCTTATTATAAGGTCGATTTCTTGATGGTAGGGTTTGATTTTTTTATTTAAGATTTAATTAAATGAAACCTTATCAAATCTTTTGTTGACTTGGATTTATTGAAGTATTGTTGGTCTTCAATGGGGATTTTTACTTGTGTTATAGAAAAATATTTGCAAAACATTGCACAATACTAAATATTATGGGTTAGATGACATGGATGCATTTGTACTTGGTCATAAATATAGGTCCTTATTTTTTGCAATTTAATTTCCTTTTTTTTTTAAGAGTGGGGCTTGTTATTTTTGTTTTAAGAGTGGGGCTTGCTATTTTTGTTTTGGTCTCTCCTGGTTGATTGACTCCCCGGCCCATTTGTGTTTGCCATGACATTAACCAATGCTACATATATCTAATCTATGTGAAAAAAAAATAAACATGACATTAACCAATGCTCTTATACTAACTGTAATAACACTAATCTAACATGTATAATTAAGATGGATAAGTATAAAGAGACATATGATTTCATGTGTCTACAAACAAAAGTTAAGCATTAATATTTACATGCTTAAAACAAAAATATATTACAACTTAAAATGAACATGATATATCTAATCTATTGTTACTATCACAGTAAAATTCTATCCGGGCTTATAGTCCACCCCATGATAAACCAAATTAACATACCTAATCTTTTATTTTTATTTTTATTTTTATTTTTTTAACCAAAGGTTTAAATTCTCCCCTCTTTTAAAAATTTCATCCTTTAGATTTCAAATCCATACCTGAGTCTAAGAACAATTCAGGATGCTTCTTTCTCATTCTCGATTCTCTATCAAGCTTGAGAGCTTCTCTATAAGGTTTTAACTATGGGTACCTTTTTGTTCCTCAGTTCTTTTTTATATGATCAATAATTCATATTGGTTTGACTTCAACAGGAACTTGTGGTAACACCGAGGGGGTTAACCTCAGCTTTATAGAGTAAAGAAACATGGAAAACATCATGTATCCTGAATAGATACGACGATAATGCTAATCTATAAGCAACAAGTCATATCCTTTCAATAACCTTAAAAGGTCCAATATACCTTGGTGCCATCTTTCCTTTCATCCCAAATCAGATGATATTATTTCAAAGTGTCACTTTAAAGAACATTTTATCTTCTATTTGGAACTCCAAATGACTTCTTTGGTTGTATGCATAATTCTTTTGCGAACCATAGACTGCCTTCATCCTAACCTTGATAATCTTTATTTTATCCATGGTAATCTGCACCAATTCAGTCCTAATAAGCTTTTGGTCACCAACTTTCTCCCAACAAACTGGAGTTTGACATCTCGAACCATATAAAGCTTCATAGGGAGTCATCCCTATAGTAGTCTGATAACTGTTGTTATATGTGAATTTCACCAAAGGCAACAAATCCTCTTAATTACCTTTAAATTTTAACATAGATGCCCTCAAAAGATCCTCAAGAGTTTAGATAATCCTCTCAGATTGACCTTCCATTTAAGGATGAAATGTAATACTCAAGTTCAATTTGGTTCCAATACTCATTATAAATTTGGTCATAGCTTTGATGTAAACCTTGGATCCTGATCTGATACAATGGATATTAGCACCCCATGTAGCCTTATCACCCATTTATATATAGCCTTACCAATTTATCTACTGAAGCAGTCATTTTTATTGATAAAAACAAGACAGACCTTGTCAGTCGATCTATAATAACCCATATAACATTATTAACCTTCTTACCTCTAAGTAATCCATAGTGATATCCTCCCACTTCCACCCAAATATCAATAATGATTGTAGTTTTCCAGTAGGTTTATGATGTTCTACCTTTACTTGCTGGCAAATCCCACACTTTGCCATAAATTTTACTATTTCCCTCATTATGTTAAGTCATTAGTAGTACTCTTTCAAGTTTTTATACATCTTGGTACTCCAAGGATATATTGGAAATTTAGATTCATAGGCCTCTCTCAATACTTCTTCCTTGAGAGCCTTATCATTTGGTAAATAAATTCATCTATCCATTGCCACTAACCCATCTTTTAACATCTAAAAAGGTGTTTCAACCCTTTGATTCACTTTCCCCCTTATTTTCTCTACTTTCACATCCAACCATTATGCCTTAAATACCTTATCTCAAAGCACATAACAAACTTTAATATGGGCTATCAAATATTCCTCAGGTTCCAAGCTTAACTATAGGTTCATCTTTTTCAACTCTACGAGTTCTCTTTGCTTCTGAACCACCAAATTGCTCATTTTGCTTTCCTTTTTGAATCAAAGCAGCAATCACTACATTAGCCTTTCTAGGGCAATAATCAATCACGCAATTGTAATCCTTCATAAACTCCACCTAATGCCTTAATCGTATATTCAATTCCTTCTATGACATTAGATACCTTAAAATCTTATAATCTATAAATATCTAAACTTATGCTTCATATAAATAATGTATCCATACTCGAAGAGCAAACACTATTGCTTCCAATTCCAAATCATGTACTAGGTAATTCAACTCATTTGTCTTTAATTGTCTTAACGCATAAGCAATTACTCTTCCATTTTGCATGAATATGCACCTCAAACTCTTCTTGAAAGCATCTTTGTACATTTAGTTCTCGAGGGAAGATTTAATACTAGTGTAGAGGTAAATCTTCTCTTCAACTTTTGAAAACTTTCCTTACATTCTTTTGTCCACTCGAATTTAACTTTTTTATGAATCCACTGAGTCAAATGAGATGTTATTTTAGAAAACCCTTCTATAAATCTTTTATAATACATCACTAAACCCAAGAAGCTATGAATATTTGTCATATTAGTAGGCTTTTTCCATTTCAAAATAGCCTCTACTTTTATTGGGTCCATAAATATACTCTTGGCTGATATGATGTGACCCAAGAATACTACTTCATTCAGCAAAAATTCACATTTATCTAATTTAGCATATTGTCGATTCTCCCTCAAATAGGCCCTCAGTTGATATGTATCATCAACTTAAGTGTTGCTCGTGCTCCATATAAGAGCTTAAATATACTATGATATCATCAATGAATGTAACTACATACCCAAAAGGCATTAGTAAAAACTCATAATGCCTATAATGAATTCTGAAGGCAACCTTAAGTACATCATATTCCCTAATTCTTAGTTGATGGTACTTAAACCTCATGTTTATCTTAGAGAATACTCTTGCTTCCTTCAATTGATCAAACAGATCATATATCCTTGGAAGTGGATACTTGTAGCACTGGAGTTCACCAAGGTGAGTTACTAGGCCATATGAAACCTTTATATAGTAACTTATGAAGTTGAACCTTCAATTTGGTCAACTCTACTAGCATCATCCTATACGAAGTCTATGTTATAAGGGTGGTTCCTAATAATAATTCAATCGACACTTTAATTTCTCTATCCGAAGGCAACCCCGGTAATTTCTCTAGAAACACATTATGAAACTCTCGCACCATAGGGATACTAACCAACTCTATATTGCTTTTTTTAAAAAAAAAATCTCTTATATACACCAAATACTACTCTCTCTTACCACACTCCCTTTGGATAGTCACTGTTTTAGTGAAACAATCTATTTGTACTCGATTTACACCTAATTAATCCATGTCCAAGCTTAGATCAAAGTCATGCAGGTTTATAGATATTAAGTCTACCTTTAATTTGTATCCCTCTATATTTAGTCTAACGTCTCTCTATATATCATCAATATCTATATTTTATCTTAAGGATGTACTAACAATTATTCCTATATTCATTTTACTAGCATCATATGCAAGTTATTACAATCTGATGTGATATAAAAGAATAACTTGCTCTAGGATTAAACAAAGCATAAACTTGTATAGATTCTAACTATATTGTACCTACTATAACATATGATATAGCTCTCACATTCTCCTAAGTCATATGATATACCCTACCTTTAGTCCTATCCTTCTAGAACCTGGGTCGACCTCTATTGGCACTCGCTCCGGATTGAGCAGGCCTCACAAGTCTGTTAATAGTAATAGATTGTTGCTGACTCTATGTAGTAGCTCTCTAGCTCCGAGTAGACTCTATATCCTAACGGGTACACTCTTTCTTGTGACATGTCTCTCCATAATAATAATAGTCCCTTCCTAAGTAATGATAGTCCTTTCATTTGTGTCCCTCACCTTTATAAATTTAAAACCTCTTTGGTATGGCTAAACAATCCCCAGGTTGTCTTTGTTTACACCTCGTACAAAGTAGATAAGTGAATTCCCTCTGCTCCATAGACCCTTCTGTAGCACTTGCCCCTTAGCGAACCTACCTGTCATAGGATCCTCCACCACTAATTTGCATGGATCCCTTAGAGCTCCCCCAAGGAGTAAAGTTTTCCCTTTTTCCTTTGAAACTGCCCAGATGACTGCCGTCTTTCTCATTTTTCAGATAGTAATCATCTCTCATTAACCATCTTTCATTGAGAGTGGGCACTCTCTAATAATAGTTGGGTCACACAATCAACTCATAATTCCCCTAACACCGACAACTAATTCATCACTCTTTCTACTTTTCTCAACTAATATCATGTGATCTCAAAAGCTTCCTCCCCTGAATATGCCACATAAAAGTTTCAGTTTTGTTTTTTTAATTCATGCAATACCCAATGTTTTTTCATGTTTACTAACCTCATTCTTTCTTAAAAACATCCATTTAATCATTCATACATTAAAACATAATTTACATAACATTCTCATATGTAAAATACACTAATTTTCCCTAATAATTTAAAATTATAGCAAATCAAGTTTCCCTACTTCTGAAGTAGACTAAATTGAGAAGACAAGAGCAAGAAACAGAAGTTTTCTACTACCCTTGAAAATCTTTAATTTCCTTGCTTAATCCCTTCCTAATCCCTCTTTTATCCTTTTATTTATATCTCTTTGGTGATTTTTAGCAAGAATTCCCCATAAATTTCCTTTGAATTTTCTATTTTTTTCTCCCTCAAATGGTCGACTTAGGAAGCCATGTTTTTATTTATATTTCTCTTGTACTTATAATTACAATATTGCCCTTGTTCTTTAGTTCGACCTTTTTTTTTTGTTTTCCCAGGTATCACTTCTTGATTTATTTTTAAGACTTACCATACTATAAGATTTAAATTCATAAATCTTCATCTCTAGTCATTTATTATTTATACATTATTATTCATTTCTTTTGATCGTCAGGTGAAACTTCTAATATTGTAATATTTTAACAGGGTTTTACAGTTGTGACAACCTAGAATTTGTGTGTTTATGGGTTATTTTGATGGCAAAAAATTGTATGAACAAAGATTGTTGAGACAACCATGGTTTTATGTGTGTAAATGCTGTTTTAATGACCTAAATATGCGTGAACAAAGACTGTTGTGAGAGCCATGAATTTATGTGTGTAAGGGCTATTTTGATGACCTAAAGTGGTACAAATATAGGTTGTCATGGCAGTCATAATCATGTGAGATTAGGGGCTGCAATGATAGTCAAAAGGTATTTTTTTTAATATGGACTATAAAAACAAACATAAATGCATGAAACAATTGATCATCATACCCATACGAGTGTGTATAAGTAAAAGTTTTCACAACTGAAAGAGAATATGTGTTTGTTAAAGTTATTGTGTTAAAAGTAGGAATGCATAATAATGATGATATTGAGATCAAATGTATTCAAATAATAAATTAGATGGAAATATGGTAAGATTATAAGTCTTATTAAAAGTTGGTAAGATTCTTAGTTTAAAGAATATGGGAGGACTTGAGAAATAAACTACAATTGAATTAAATTGTTTTGACATTTTGTCTTAAAGAGTACTATGAGAAGGAAATTATAAATATGATTGAGTTCAATTAAAAGGCAAGTTAGAGAAACTACACTTTGAGTTAATGATTTTGTGAGAATTTAAAAGTTAATCTATGTAGAATTATGAAAAATATGGGTGAAAAATATGGTATAGATTTCTTGAAATGTTTTTTTTGTATACTAACAAAGGTATCTCTTGAAAATATCCTTAAAAAACACTGGAACTATGTGTTTGATGTAGTCAAACAAATGAGATCAACACTTGTTAGTGCTATAACTTTAGGCTACTTGTTCGGTGGTTTAATATTGATTTAATTAACAGGTTTGGTGTTGTGTTTATGGTTGTTATGATAGTGGGTTTATTGAAGTTGATGGAAGCTCATTTTGATGAAAAACAAGATAACATAGACTCGGGTTAGAAAAGGGGGTCATGGTGGAGGTTTGGATTCGTTTGGCTTGAAGCTTGGATATGTTGTAATTATGTTGGAGCTTCATGTCATAATTAGTGGTGGTGAAAGAAGGGATGATTGTTGTTGATTTGATTTGTTGTTGTGCGAGCTTTGTTAGTGGCTATTTGTTGGAGTTTTATATGTGAGAAGGGCTCAGTTTATTAGTGATGTCTTAACTCAATCCTTAAATTATTTTTTATTCATTCATACATGCATTAATTTTAAAATTATTTTACTGATTTATTCACTGACGTCAGAGTCAGAAATACCATATATTTGTTTTACTACGTAATATTTACCAACACCAGAGTTGGAAGTATCCGTGGTTGAATATTCATTAACACTAGAGTCAGGAATATTACAAGCAAACTACTATAGCATAAACCAACAAACTTTTAGCAATTTAAGACAAAACCAGATATGCAACCTGCCTCAGGTAAGACGTATAAGGGGTGATAATATCTTTCCTTTCACGTAACCAGTCTCATACCATAGAATCTTTGTTGACTAGTTAGCTTGTGACCGTAATACTAGGTGGTGACTCCTTAAACTAGACCTTTCATTATCAAAGAACAAGATGCAAGAAATTTGTTCTTTATCATTTAATTTGAATTTTTTTTTAAGGCCATCGTGATGTCGGGTGCAACAGAATGACGACTCCACTGAGGAATTTTAGGACTAAGCTTCACTTTTTGTCTTATTATTATTATCTTGTTTGTTGTGCATATTTATTTATTTTCTTGTCCTTACTACTTTAGCATACATCCTTGTATCTATTGTCATGCATCACTTTAAAAACACACACCTTAAAATCTAGTATAGGTGGGGAAGTAACGACACTCCAAATTGAAAGTTTGAGAATTAATATGGATGGAATTATAAATTTGAGAATCAATTTCATCTAAAATCAAAAGAATTGATAAGTTTGGGGACTTAATTGAACTTTGAATTAGTTTAATTAATGAATAGGGACCCAATTGTTAAATATCAGAAGTTCAGGGGCCAAATTGAAAAATCACCCTTTTGAATCACTGTTCATTGTCATCCAATGATGACCGATTCAGCAGGAAAATCCAGGGAAATGCGCCACGACTCTTACCTCAGCTGCCCATTATCCTCCACAATGTCATTTTCAAAGGCCACGATGTTGTGACCAACAGTCCTGCAATGGCAGGACTATTAGTCCCCTGTTTTTTCTTAAACAGAGACGAACGTGCTTCGGCACGAACAAAAGACTTTCCCTGGCTTTATAAAAGCGCCAGAGAAAGGCCAAGCAGGGGAACAAAAAAAAACACAGGGAAGAGAAAGGACTAAAAACAACATAGGGGGACAGGGAGCGAACACAGAGAGAAGGAGGACGAAGAAAAAAGGAAAACCAACGAACAAACAAACAGAAAAACAGATACAGAGAGAAGAGGGACCAGAAAAAAACAGAGAAAAAAAAAAACAGCGAAAGCAGATAGACACAGAGAGAGGGAGAGCATCCTGAGAGCAGAAGAAAGCAGGAGATAAAAAGGAAGAAAGGAGAGGACGTCGCCCGGCTATGTCGTCACCAGTGTCTTCATCTTCGGTCCTCAAGCTACAGGTCAATAACATTCTCCTTCTCGCTTTTCCTTTTTAATTACACTGGCACTGTTGCCAGCATGCGTGAGTAATTCACGCATGCTAGTCAACAGTACCCGATCTGGTCAGTGGCTGACAAGGACAAGCCGGCTGGATCCAGCCCTATCTGTACGGTCTGGGTTAGATTTAGCCAAGAACAAAGCTGATGCTGGCCTGGGCCTGACCCTTAGGCCCAACCTGCCCAATCTATTTTAAGTCAAGGATGCATTTGCCAAAATACATCTTTATATCAATCCCATTTATTTTATTTCTATTTGTTTTGATAGTTGGTCAAATGAGCCCTTTTATGATATCAGAAAATTTCAAAAAAAATTCATTATCTTTTTTGAATTTATTGGTAGGTCCCTCGTATTTTTTTAAATATTTCACTGTATAATTGATTTGTGAATTTTTACTGTGAAATGCAAATCTAGTATATGATAAAAAAAATTTCTTAAAAAAAAATATGTTTGCATTGATTTAAATTCATTTTATTGGTTTATTCACTTATGCTAGAGTCAGGAATACCATATGTTTTTTTTTTACTGCGTAATATTTATCAACACCAAAGATGGAAGTATCTGTGGTTGATTATTTATTGACGCTAGAGTCAGGAATATCATAAGTAGACTATCATAACATAAACCAACAAACTCTTAACAATTTAAGACAAAACCTGTTATGCAGTCTTCCTCAGACAGGATACTTAAGAAATGATAATATTTTCTCTTTTGCGTAACCAGTCTCGTACCATAGAATCTCTGTTGACTAGTTAAGGTTCTTAGTAACCATAATACTAGGTGATGACTCCTTAAAAAAAAACATTTCCTCATCAAAGAACAAGATGGTAGAAATCTGTTCTTTTCATTAAAATTTTTAAAGGTCACCGCGATATCAGGTAATAGACCATCATAATATAAATCAACAAACTCTTAACAATTTAAGACAAAACCAGTTATTCAACCTGCCTCAGACAAGATGTTTAAGAGGTGATAATATCTTTTTTTTACGTAACTAGTCTCGTACCATAAAATCTTTGTTGACCAGTTAGGATTTTTAATAATCATAATATTAGGTGGCGACTCTTTAAAAAAGATATTTTCCCATCAAAAAACAAAATACTAAAAATCTGTTCTTTTCATTGAATTTTTTAAAGTTCGTCGCGATGATAAGATGCGACAAGTGAGATGTGAGTTGATTTGAATGGTTAACATAACGGTGATTGGTCAAAGTTTGGGTTGTGTAAGACTAGGAATTGGTTAGACTGTTCAAGTTAAAGAGGTTTTTAGACTTATTGGTAGGTTAGCTGGTGTTAATTAAATTTAAAAAGATCTCTTTTTTTTCTTTTATTATTTTTTTTTATATTCTTTCTAGTGTGTATGAGAGAGGAGATTTTTTTTTCTCTATTTTCTTTTAATGAGAGAGTTACCTTATTATTTTTTAAAGATAGATTTTTTGATCAAATGGTAGCCTCCTCACCATGGATAGGAAAATCATGTATTTATAAATAATTTTTAAATAACCCCCTGTATAGGAATGCTGGGTTTGAATTTTTAGAATATCCCAATTATTTTATTTTTTCTCTTTTTTCTATCTTCATTTTTAAGCTGGGTTTGAATTTTTAGAATATCCCAATTATTTTATTTTTTCTCTTTTTTTTATCTTCATTTTTAACTCTATTATTTTTTTTGTCCACTCTCACACAATTTTTCTTCTACTTTTCTTTTACTAATACTTATTTTTTTTCCTCCAAATTATTTTATTTTTTCTCTTTTTTTATCTTCATTTTTAACTCTATTATTTTTTTTGTCCACTCTCACACAATTTTTCTTCTACTTTTTTTTTCACTAATACTTTTTTTTTCTCTTATTTTTCTTCATCTATATTATTTCACAATTGCTCTCTACTTGCTTTAAAAAAAAGAAATAAAAGAAATGCCACAAAAAAACTCAAACATTCAATAAAGCTTAAGAAATTTTAGAGTGTTTCTGAAAATATACTTTTTAGAATTTTAGATTATATTTGTGAAATTTTTAAAAAACAACAGAGTAAAAATGAATTATCATAACTAATTATGCTACAATTAAGAATTTATGCAAGAGAATAAGAAAATAATTATACAAAATTAAAGAATTAAGTAATAAAAGTATTAAGTTATTTAAAAATTAAAATAATTCTAAAGTCCTTGCTTTATACATAGTTGAAACTTCATAATGCTCGGACATCACGGAAGCCTTTCAATAAGATCTAGACACTACTGTGTAGGATTTATATTAGTTTCCTAGTTGATTTGCAATTCTTTTTGATATTTTATTTAGAACTCTTTTAATATTTGTTTAGCCTTGTTTAATATATTTTTACCTATTATAAATAAGGTTATTTTGCTTGATGTTAGTTTTTTTATATAGACTTTTATTTCAGAGTAATTTGTTGTGTGATTGTCAGAGGATTCTCTTAATATAGTTTTTCATTGAACTACTATAACTTATTAAAAAATAACTTAGCTTCATGGAATCTTTTATACTTGTTATTCTTATCTCTCCATAGGTGTTGGGAAGGGATATAATTTTTATAGTCTTAGTGCCTCGATACAAGCCATCGTTTTATCAAGCTTAATCATAAGCTTGAATTTAGATTTCTTATGTAGCGTCAATTTGATTATGGGTTTCTAGATTTTTATATCCACAAGGTTCGAATTAGTTGGTATCACAACAAAGCTTTAAAATTTAGTTATATACCTTTACCATTTAGTTTCCAAGTTATTTCTACGTTATTATTGTCTAGAACCTAATTATGGAAAAAAAAAATTAAAGAAAGA
>Ga0307518_10002432_pt1 | contig 13592 bp, 18 predicted proteins | sample 25_EM_MG_FD_203889 | JGI IMG/M metagenome (GOLD analysis project Ga0307518, IMG submission 203889) | Populus trichocarpa ectomycorrhiza microbial communities from riparian zone in the Pacific Northwest, United States - 25_EM | ecosystem: Host-associated > Plants > Roots > Unclassified | place...
CACCTGTGCAATTTAGTGGATAAGTAATATTGTAAACAGTTTAATCTCACATGATTGGCTGGAAAGAACTTGATAGCCTCCTCGATTAAACCGGTGAGGCGGGTGCCATCTGATCTTGCTGTGACCGTGGGACCATCGTGTTCCCACCACACATTTGGCATTGGCCCAGTGATCACGACATGTATTTCATTTGGGTGAATGCAGAAGACGTTGACGTTGGAGAGCTCTAGTCGCAAGTCCTCTGGTGTCATCTCATCCACAGAGACACATTCCAACATGTGGGCTGCAACTGCCGGGAGCCGCATGACAATGTTGGCCCTATTGCATGCCCCAAGAATGTGTTCCAGTGCTGCCTTTATTAGTGGTCAGGATCTGGAAAGTGGTATGAAACATAATGGCATACCACTTCTCCCTGAACGTGATCATACCATGGAACAGAATCCAGTAGGGCCCCCTCTCCGGACATCTGCAATGCGCAGACAAAGCGTCAGAATCTCAATCCGAAGTACTGCAAGGTGAGCAAGAGTTGGCAGGAAGTAACTGTAGCCATTGATGTGCGATCAGGGATGTGGGGCCTATAAATATAAGAGCACTGCTAGTATTCCCACGTTCCACATGTTATTGTTCAAAATATCCTTACATTCCGCAGTGGTGTAATGATGGACTTCCGTGGTTGCTTGCAAAAACTGTCTGAGTCTAGTCACGGTGATATTATCAGTGCTGTCACTGTGCCACTGAGCCTTGTAATAGAACTATCTTAAATGATGTATCATGTTTCCATTTAGTACCATCCACGGTTATTTATTGGCATAATTCCCTCATGCAATCTGCACACTGCATTGCATTTCCAATGTGTACCATCTGCGGTGGTGTATTGGCATAAGTCCCTCATGCAATCCGCATCCCTCATCAATTGTACTGGTGTATTGGCATATTTCCCGCTAATATCAAATGCAACCGTGGTATGGTGTGATTTCCACTGTCACCACCCTGCTCAGACACATAGTAACATCACAATGGATCATCTTCCCTCCCTTGATCCGTTATGACCATTTACATAAAATGCTCAATCTCCACGGCTTCATATGAGTGAGTATATATGTCAGCACACTGGATCCATTCCAATTGCCGGTCCTTTCTGCCATGGCTCCACCCACCCCCATATTGGCTGATTACCATCTTGCTCAAAGAGTAGCACTTTACATGCGCCAACGCTTCTGCTTTGAGGCCTTTCTGCTGTCTGACAACCCCACACCAGAACCTCTTTTTGATCTGCCGGTGGATACTGCGGTTGGCATGAATCACATGGTTTCCATGTTGGTGGCCGCATACAACAATCGTAGTGAGTGTCCTCATTGGACTTCCGCAATCCTTTCCACCATCCATCCAACAGTGCAGTCCAGTATTGATATTATCAGGCTGGATGAAGCCTTGGCTCCAATGGAACCTGGATCCAACCTGGACTGGGAGGCGCGGCTTGTCAAGAACTTTCCCTCATCAATTATGGGGCTTGTGGACAAGCCTGCTATTATCCTTGGTGAGGGTGGAACTATTGTTCTGTGGTACATTCCTGGTGCTATTGCCTGATCAACACAGGTGACATCCGCACTTGATTATTATGTGACTTATTGATTTGTATTTTAAGGACCGCATATTTCATGCCATGTCTTCCCTCCAGGATCCATTGGGCAGCAGCATCTTGGGCCACACATGGAGGACAATGCCGCAATACTTCAATAATAAGGATGGCCAACTTGCAGGGTGTTTGGAATTCTCGCCAGCCAGACACCAATTAGGCCACTCAGTAAGTTACATGGGCTTAATTTTTGCAACCACTCCATGTTTGAATAGACCCGTCATGACGTGCCAACAATCTCCATGGACCTGGACACAGAGTCTGGGTACCAGTGGCTGGCGGACATGACATTCCCTGCTTCCATTATATCGGGTGCACTATCCATAATGCATCTGCAACTGTATGATGCGGGTATGCATGGGATTGAACTTCTTGATGATTGGTCCTGCAAGAATGACCCTAGAATGCAGCATGCCCTCTGCAGGTGGCCCACGGTCTTTACCAATGTGGCCACCACCAGGCAGTGACAGCAACAATGACAATGTGGCCACTGCCACCACACAGCAATGATGATGATGGGATGTGCATGGCTAGTGCCACGACACGACAACAACACACAATGCACAACGACATGATGTTGAAGCAATACCTATGTACATAGAGGAAATGCTACTCCTGCTCACCTGTTATGTGGAGGGGACAAGCTGAGATTATAGCGGTAGCTGGTCAAGAGCTGTTATATTATATAAGCGATGAACACTGTTTATATACAACAAACATTGTGACACGTGACATGTGACATGTAACATCTACTCTAAAGAGGACTATTACTAAGTCGCGATATCTCGGGATATTTGCAGGTGGCGGTGCGTGGGGAACTGCAAATGTTTGAGTCGGCCTCCAGCCTCAGCGGCGAACCTGCCGCAGCGGAAACACCCGTGCCGTAGGTCTGACGGCCCCGGCGTTCTCGATCGTGCACACAGAACCAAATCTGAAGGCCTGACAAGTTGGTTACGTTGGGGTCAGGGTCCGGGCGTTGCGTTGCGTTGCTTAATGATGGCACGTAGTACTAGGACTATGGTAGCACTAGTAGTAGCAAGTCGCAACTGATTCATGGACGAGGGAGCCTGCGAAGCCCTCGCGCCCTAAGGAAACGCAATTGCTTATTCCTGGGACCCCATGTTTGTTGGCCTTCAAGAGCAATCGCGGTGGGTTAGACAGCTGTCACCGTTACCCTGACACGCGTCGACGGCGGTGTGATGTCACGGCGGCGTTGGGCATTTTTAGCGAGCTCCTTCAAGCAGCAAGTCGCAGCAGCAGCAGCTCCCCAAAGTCGCTAGGGGAGTCGACTTACTACCTTAAAGATTGTCATTTAACGACTCATACAACTAGCAAGGACACTAATCGCGACATAGCTAGATAGTCAAAAATCGGTCATACTAGTTCCTGACAGTGTGGTGGTGCAAATGTTTCCGCATGTCGTCCAACCCCTTCCACTGTAAATAACTCGCCTCACCCCGCGCGCTGCTCTTAGCCGACACTTTGACTTGTGCCGTTGAATGGCTTGCAAATATTCTGCTTCGACTCTGCGAAACCAGCCAGTTTGGTTGCAAATGTACGTGCAAATTTTCCATTGCAAAGCGACTTTGCACAACTTTGCAATTACTTTCCAGCACTTTGCAGCTCAAACCAGCCCGTGGCCTCAAGGCGTCAGGGCACGACGTAATGCCCAGGTACGTGGCCGGCTGTATTAAGGACATGCGCTGACCATGCGTTCTCCTTCATCCAGCCTCCAGGCTTCTTATCCATTCGTCGTTGCTCAGCGCTCTCAGTGCTCAGAGCACTGAGCGTTGAGTATTGTCACTGGCAGCAACCTTGGTCAGTCTGCATCGGTGAGCCCCATGTTGTGATAGGCTGCTCTCAGAGTTGTACTGACATAGCAAGCAGTACTGTACTTCCCCCTCTTCAGTTGCTCAATCTATTCCCGCTGGATGGTAAGCACAGAGTCGGCCATGATCGAGATCATTAATCCCCCCCCATCCAGCATCTCCCTTTCGTACAATACAGTGTACACAACGCCTCTCACCTGGATACCTTATCCTCAGCCGGTAAGCACCATCTCTCTTCTATCTTCTCTACACCTTCCAACGCAGGCATCAGAAATTACAATCGGCAGTGTCTGTACATTGGCAACCTGACCCCTTCTACGGCCATGTGCCAAATTCATCACTCACCCATTCGCCTGCCCGGAGTTGCAGCCGTCCTCTTCTGGCTCGACAGTGGAGCTGCCCTATTTTATCGTGCACGCCCTTCATCGGACGAAACTACACCCCTCGTCCTCCTTTAGCAACGACTCCAGACGGGTTTTCCCACCGCATAGACCCCTTCTATGGCGACGAGCCCATATCGCGCCTATGCGCCAAATTCATCACTCACCCATTCGCCTGCCTGGAGTTGCAGCCGTCCTCTTCTGGCTTGACAGTGAGGCTGCCCCATTTTATCGTGTACACCCTCCATCTGACAAAACTACACTCTGTGGTCGCCCTTATCCTCCTTCAATGACTCCGGGCCCATTTTTCCACCGCACGGGGATCATCGGGCCACCGTCTCTTCGTATCCGTGTTCATGTTGGCCAGCAAGGTCTGCGACGATACATATTCGAACAAAACGTCGATCCAGCGACTTTGACCCTATATTTCTATTTTTAAAAAATCATTTGGTCGGTTCCCCCCCATTATCCTCCACTATTTTCCATCAACACCACGCACAACAGTCAGCGCCTCAAGGCAAGCACGTTGTTGACCCTCAAGTGGCTGTGGAACCCGCTGGCCCCCCCCTATGGTTAATCTCGCAAACGGACCGGCTCTGCACAGCAAATCAGGTGAGAAATCAAGGCACAACGGCCACATTGCTCTCCACCCCCCCTCCAGCCCTTTATTCCTATTTTAGCTCTGTGCTTGCATGTTGGAACTCATCGTTTCTCTTCCTTGTCCAGTCCCCTCACCTTCTCGCACTACAACCATGGCAGAAAGTCCCGCTCACAGACTCGATCTCCGCGTCGGTGGCAAGTATAGGCTCGGAAAGAAAAATCGGCTCTGATTCTTTCGGTACGTGTGATCACTATCTCAAAACATTTCCGCTTGTTCATCCCCCGTCCAGGTGACATTTATCTTGGGATCAACATCATCTCAGGGGAGGAGGTTGCCATCAAACTCAAGTCGGTCAAGGCCAAGCATCCCCAACTGGAGTGCTGGCCGGTGGCGTCGGCGTACCCTTCGTCTGATGTTCGGCACTGAATGCAACTACAATGCAATGGTCCTTGATCTGTTGGGTCCGTCTCTTGAAGATCTTTTCAACTTCTGCAACAGGAAGTTCAGCCTCAAAACTGTCCTTTTACTCGCCGATCAATTAGTGAGTCCCATTACTTGCTGTTTTTCCCTGTCGCTCATGGCTCCAAACACAGATATCACGTATAGAGTACATCCACTCCCGCAATTTTATCCACCACGATATCAAGCCTGACAATTTCCTGATGGGCATTCAATTGGCAAGCGCGGCAATCAAGTCAACATCGTTGACTTCGGTCGTCCGTGACCCTAAGACCCACCTTCATATTCCATACAGGGAGAGCAAGAACCTTATGGGTACTGCTCGTTATACGTCCATCAATACTCACTTGGGTGTCGAGCAGGCGCGCAGGGACGACCTCGAGTCCCTTGCTTATGTTCTGATGTACTTCCTCCGCGGTGCCTTCCCCTGGCAGGGCCTCAAAGCTGCCGCCAAGAAACAGAAGTCCGACTGAATAATGGAGAAGAAGATGATAACACCTAGTGATCTCTTATGTCGCGGTTTCCCGAATGAGTTTGGCATCTTCCTGAACTATACTCGTACCATGCGCTTCGATGACAAGCCAGATTACTCCCATCTCTGCAAGTTGTCCCGCGACCTGTTCGTTCGCGAGGGTTTCCAGTACCGACAGGATGTACGTGCCCATCACCTCCATTTTGGCGGGTCACGCCTTTGTCAGCGGGGCGTTGGACAACGACGTCAACTGACGTACACCATCCGCTCGTGCCCCTCCTGTTGAGAGTCCTCCACCACAAGCAACTGCCATGGGACTCAATGATCTGTGGGAAGTGAGCGAATCTTTGTCATTCATCTTGGATTGAATGAACTAATGACTCCTTGTGGATAGGTTCTCGCACCTGCGGCAAAGCCTTGTACTCTCAATGAGATCGCTGTCGCAAGCTTCAAGCCATCTGGTAACGAAGCGGGCAGACAATTACTCAATGTCAGATTTAATGCCAGGTGGGCGGCTGAATGTTCAATGTGTTCTCCGTTTCATTGCTCATAAAGCAACCACTAGCGCATGGATTTACTCGTTGACGAATGTATTTTCATATCGTAATGCCGGTACAGGAAGATCGCATGAAATGCCGACCATCTTCTTTTGGCTTTCAACAATCTCACAGATGCTCATTCAGCCTTATTTCATTTTCGATGGACAAGACCGCCCTTGGTTCCCAGGGGGGTATGAGCGTTCATATGGGACAGGACCATCACTCCTGGTGCAACGCTTTCAAGAACTTTTAAATGCATTCGGCTTCAGTTGGCACACGGTAGGGGTTTCTTACATATGAATTCAGATGCTGACCGGAGCCTGGTACAGGCTCCAGGGGAGGCAGAGGCAGAACTCGCCTACTTTCATTCACATGGTCTCGTTGATGTTGTGGTGACGTCCTACAATGACGTGTTATTGTTCGGTGCACACTCTGTCCTCCGAACGTGAGTTCAACAAAATGTCACCGCTGCCACTGTCGCGACTTAACATGACTGTCCATGCTAGTGTCCTGCCGATGTCCAAAAACTATGGAGATGTGGTAATGTATACAGATGAAGCAATAAAACACTGTGCTTTCCTTCGACGAGGGCAGCTCCTCCTGATTGCGCTCATGACCGGCGTCGACTATGATGTAGGTTGCTAATTATCACGGCCCAGTCTGCGTGCTCACAATCTCACTTCACAGAGGGGGCTCCCGAAGTGCACCATGAACATTGCTCGTCGGCTGTCCGAATATAGGTTGGGAAGTTCCCTCTTCAGTGCTGCGTCAAGACTTCCGTTCCCTGAGTTCATGGACTTCCACACCAAATGGCGGAAGCGTCTGTGCCATGTGTTGGAGAGGGACCCTGAACATCGTCTTGGACGAACATACTATGAGCTTGCTCGCGTCATCGAGGAGGAACGCACTGAGTTCCCAAACCCCGCTGTCCTCGCGGCGTATCTGTTACCTCGCACATCCTGGTCAGATGGTGGCCAGTCCCCCGTAACTGTGGTGACATCTCACCAGCCAGACCTCGCTGCTCTTTCGGCGTTTTGCTTGGAATGCCTGGATTGGCCACTGGACAGCCTCCAGCAGAGACTGATGGGTGCTCATGCCGGTACGGTTATTCGTGCACTCCTGCAGGTAAGTCGCTTGGTATCCACGCCAGATATTTCTGTCCATCTCACTGTCCGTTGTAGCTGCAGGGTGAGGTAGATGGCCAGGCACTACAGCACGGCCTCCAGGCTGAGGACTTTCATGATGGGTCACTCCCCATGTACAAAGTCGCGCTTCCGAGTCAGTTGCTCTCCGACATGCATGTCTCATTGCCTGGGGAGGACAATGATGGTCGAGCATTCCGTGACATGGAGATCCCAGCTAAACTGCTGGAGAATCTAAGGCCTGACTTGGCGCGAGACACTGCTTCTTCGTCTTCCGAGTCAACCGGCATGGAATTGGTAGGTGAGGAGACGAGGAGCGAGTCTTCGGACTCGGTGATTGACCTTGCAATGGATGCACAATGTTCCGATGTTGAGATTATCGACCTCACAGGCGAGGACTAGTCGCACATTTGTACACTAGTGTCACATTAGTTTTGGTCCGCTGTATCACTACGTACAATGATACGAATCTGAGCTATCCCATGTGTTGTACTCGCGATGCATCGATACGATGGGGAGAGGGGTACAGCTTTCGGTGTCACATGAAAAAGAAAAAAAAATGACACGGTTTCCCTGCCTTTGCAACTCCCCCACCTAGTCCTGACCTGCACAGACTACGGCACCCTGCTGAGGACATCCGAGTGCAATGGTCCGACAGAAGACATCGGCCATAAAGCGGAACGCCCCCCCTGGGTCCCCTGACAAGGCCAGAAGGAAGCAGAAAACACCTGCTGCTGAGAAGGACCTGCCAACTGCAGTGGACCTGCATGAGGTCAAAGAAGCAGGAAAAAAAACCTACCTTCGAGCACCAAACACAAGGAAAACCTACAACGGACATGTCCGCCAAGCACGCGCATGGCTGCAGAGCCATTTTACAGCAGACCAAGTCCTTTCCACCACAAGTCCCGACGAGGGAACAGCAATTTACCGTGATCCAGGTTTCAAGGACGCCTTTGAGCGCCGTCCAAACCACTGCTCCGATCAGGCCCTATCTGTATACCTATCATGGAGAGGCTTCGAAGATAACTGCAGCCCGAGCACAGTTGATGGGATCCGAGCGGGGTTCAAGATGTACTGGGACAAAGCGTCAGTACTATCGCATTTTACGTGACGCGTGTTTGCTGACCTAAAATGGACGTCCCGATACTAGTGATAACAGCGGTACGTTCCGCGGGAGATGGCACTACAACGAGACACGTCGTCGATGGGAGGGCAACCCGGTCCATTCCGCCGATGTCGATGACGTGGTAGCGTCAATCAAACATAAGATTAGCGCTGGAGGGAATGAGCGCACACACTCGAAAGCAATGGAAAAAGAATACATGGACCGCATACTCACCTGGGCTGGGTCCGTTTGCCGGCTCGATATTGCGTTCAATTACCTACGTTTTGTGATGACTGGCTTGGGGTCGCCGCCACCAACTCTGGACAAGCAGACTAAGGTATCGCTCACGCGGCAGCTCGAATATCTCACCTTCAGCACCGTCACATTTACTCTCTGGACAAGGTGCGTAGATCTGGCGTCGTCAGTAATTCATTGGTCAAGCTAATGTGTTACTAGAAACTTCGAACTCATAAAGCTAAAATGTGGGGATGTCTCCGCAGATGACATAAATGCCGTGGACAACGTGTTCCTGAAGTATCTGTGAGGTGAGGAACAGTCGCTCACCATAAACGACCGGCATGTCCATTTCGAGGTCCATCTGAAAAACCGGAAAGGGTGGCAGAGGAAGCTTGATAAGGGAACACGGGAAATTGACCTGCGCAGTGCGTCCATCCACCTTAGCAGGGAATGGCGCGGCCTCACCACACTCACCAGGTAACAAGTACAAAATATATCCATGCCCGGATATGGGCAGGGCATGCGACGCGTTCTTCTGGATTCTGTTCTGGACGAACTGGATCAGACACGTCCATCTTGGTTGCCCTATGGACGAGGAACACTTCATGTTCCCTGCAGTGGGAGTAAACGGCGTGCTTCAGCCGGGGGTGTCACTTTCGCACGACACAGTGCAGAAGGCACTCGAGGCGGCTGTGAAGGGAGCTGACATAAAGGGAACATTCTCGACGCATTGTTTCCGTCGCGGAGGCGCACAGTATCGATTTATGACCGCCCCGCTAGGTCAGCGATGGCCCCTCCGTTGTGTTCGATGGTGGGGTGGATGGGCAGAGGGTGAACAGGTGAGTGCCGATTACTATCTGATCGCAATGCTGGTGCTCTTTCCTATCTGGGTACGCACCAAAATCACCGCGCGTTCCTACTGACCCTTGTATTTTTTTTTCTCCCTTTCTGCCCACAGAAAAATACCCTTATGCGCTACCTCCTGGATGAGTTGCACTGTTACGAAAATGACTACAGTGACGCTCTTGGACCAACACCGCGGGAAGCCGATGCTTCGTTTGCTGGCGAGGCGGCACTCGTCCGCCCTGCATCGACTGAGGCTCTTTGCATGGTGCACGCATTGCTGACAGCGGATGTGGCTGCGTTGCATTCCGTCGTCCTGAGATTGACCACATCGCAGGCTGCAATGTTGGAGCGGCAGGCTGTGATGGCGGAGGACATGAACGACCTGCGTCGAAGTGTCCGTGACCTGAGTGACATGGTCCAGGTGGCCCTCGTGCCCCACACTTCGCCGCCTCGCTGGGATGCGAACGATGCTTGCGTCGCTTGTAAGTGCACGCTCACGCTCCTTACCATAAATATTGACTGAACCTGTATTTGCTTCGCCAGCCCATCAGCGCTGCCAGCATCCGTCTACCCGGACCCTCATCCCGCTGCTGATCCCGGCCATTGCGCCATTGCGACCAACACAGGCCCCCACCAGGTGGCCATGTCCTGGACCACTGCCATCGCTGCTGCCCACCACTGCAACACCGAGTCCTGCGCCAGCAGCGCCGAGCCCAAATGACACCGCCCCAGCGATGCCCCTCCCTCCACATGCAGGCACCACTCAGAGCACTGCAGGCCCCGTCCCGCCCATGGGACTAGTTATCCCGAATATCCCAGTCACGCATCTGAATGGGACGAAGACACCAAAGTCGGAGGCGTGGAGGGACGTCGTGCGTCACTGGACGGTGGGGGAGCCGAGGCTCAATCTCTTCGTGCCATTAAAGGACTGGCCGCACCACTACTACAACGGGTGATATGGGCGGCAACACAACACAAAGTACTACCAGCGAAGTGTTATTGCCCTGGAATTCCTCAACGAGTATGTCCGGCCGTTCTTTTGTTCTCCCCCCTCGAGTCACTCGCTCACTCGTCATTCCCAGATTCCAAGGGAACGAGGAAGACTTCTACAAGGCGTACGGCAGCGTGATCGCTCAGGGACACTCGAGTCTGAAAGACGCGATCTTGGCCGCACGGAAACTGCATCCCGGCAAGGGGGAGTGCCGCCGCCACCTCGTCACGAACTCTACTACTCAAGGCGGTTCGCCAATGGAGCACTAGTAGTAGTAGGTTCGAGCGACAGCCGCGCCGTCCCTTCAGATCAATTCTGCCCGCCACCCCCTTCCCTCGGGCATGGCGCCATCCTTCCATTCACTCGTACCCGTCATTTCACATCCGAGAGCATCCGCCGCACGCGCGCGCGCACTATCGCGTCCGCCTTTTCCTTTTTCTTTTACTTCGACCTTTAATTAACCTTTTTTTATTATTAATGTCCTGCTCTTTTTTCTCACATCTCTCGATCCCCATCTGCAGTGTTTGTTGCCATGGACCAGCTGGCCCCTTAGGTATTCGGTGGTTTTGCACGCACGCATACGAAACGTTGGACGAGCGCTATTGTACAGCTAATGATATTGCTACCGTGGCTACACATACTAGTTACTAGTAAGACGACCGTGACATCATCGCATCAGCGCCCAAGCCCCTCCCCCGTCACAGTCGAGTAAGCGGCTTCTCATCATCCCCACCGTCGCGGAGTTGTCCATGCCGAGATGGGTGACAGAGGTGACGGCGTGACCTGATCACCCTCCGGCTGCGGTCCCCCAGGTTCTCATGACCCCCCATACGAGGCAGTACCGCGCACCGCCACCTGCAAAAATTTCGAACTAAGTCTACACTAATATGGCTCGCAGTCTTGTGCGCACTTCATCGACGGTTTATGCCGGGTGCACGTGATTCCAATGGCCACTGCCACGGCATCCCAACAACAACAACAACAACAACAATGACAACGACAGTGATGACGCAGGCACGATGACAACAGTGCAATGCAGTAGATATGAGTATAGTATACATATTGTTTGTATTTAGTACATTTAAACAAATCTCAGACCAACCCAAGGGTATACCTGTAATGGGTGCATACCCATGCACCCATGTATAGCACCCATGACAAAATGCACCCATGGGTCTGCCGGTGCAGGTGTGTATCAGTTCTCTGACACCTGAGGGTTCACCCATGCAGATCACTACCTGCACTGGAGAGGGCAGGATCCATGCAGCCATCATGGGGGATGGTGACGGTGGCATCCATGCTTGCAGTTGGGTGCCTTGGGATGATGGCTGAATTGATGGAGTAGCTGGCATTGCTGCCAGGGGTGGCATTGATGCCTGCGACCAAATGGTGAGAGTAGATGGCACATTGGATGGACCTGCAGTGATTGGAGGAGATGGTGGCATCCAAGCCTGGGATGTATTTGTGGGGGTTTCTGCACACATCTTGTGTGCTGAGGGGCCAGGAAGGTTGATCAGATCTGATTGTGAGAGTGGGATCCTTGCTTCACCTGTGCACACCCCATGGTGTGGGGGAGAGGGTGGCATCCAGTCCATGCTTGATGGCAGCCGTTCGTCAACAATGGATGGAGGTGGGTGCCACACTGGCAGTGCAGGAATGGCTGATAACAAAGTCATGCAGATTAGCTCAGAGGAGGGAAATTACTCACTCAATTTCTGCAGACTTGCGCTATCAAATCTGACAAACTTAGGTGGCATGGCAGTAGCAAAGACACAAGTTGACAAGATGGAATTGATGTGGAATGGAAATGACAATTGAACAATTATATACCATGTATAGTTCATCTATCTGTTACAACCATGTCCAACTCCGGGTCTTATCTGGTTACTCCAGTCGCATTGTAGCCCTATAGCTCAACTCTGGTTGCCCTCAGTTACTCTGGTCACAGTCGCGCAGATATGCCTCCGTTAAGTACAACCCTTGGACTATCCTCTGTTCATTCGTTACCACACCTTGCCGTTTACCCTTCCTTGATGTGAGTTCTCCATGAACTCGATATGTCCTATACCTTGTAGCATTTTCACCGGACCTGGTTTATTTTATCTGGACCTGACTTTATTTTACTCGGACCTGACCTAGTACTCTCTCCAGTTGTCCCTTGTCCACCTTTTAGGCTGTTTACTTATCACCGTATATACTCATCCCTAGTTTGCACTTAGTATAAGTACTCTGTAGATTATCCTGTACTCTTCAGTCTGAAATCAACTTAGTCACTACTCCAGTTTCTGTCTGTCTCTGTCTCCATCTCCATTTCCATCTCCATCTCCAACCTCTTGACCAGAACCTACGCAAGGGATCAACACATGTTGTCCTTGTCATTGAATCCAAGCGGTCACCAACTCCAGCCGGACTAACTTCTTGTCCAGCTCTCTGCCCTCCTCCTTTGTCCATCTTTGTCTGGACTTGACAGTGTGTGCTGATTGTATACAGTAAAGGAGTGTTGTGCCACAGGTATGTAGTGCTGATTGTATGTTCTCCCCTGTGTATGTTCTGCCAATCTTCATTGTTGTCAGGATCGGTTCTCCTCGATAATCTTACTAGAAGGTCCAGGGGTGCAGGGGACTAATGAGGTAAGTCCAGACACTAGTAGGTGCTAGTTAGTGTGGAGAGTTAAGTCCGGGTCATACAAACGAAGTCCGGGCACTAGAGGAGCACTGGGAGTAAGTCCAGGTTTTTGTGGAGTAAGTCCAGACCACAGGAAAGTAGTCTGGAGTTGACCACAGCTTGTCTGGAGCGAAGGACATCCCAGAGGTGGGATAAGTCCTAAGAGGTCTAGCATCAAGTCTGGGACAAAGGTGGCTTTTGCCCTTGTGCAAGTAGGAGACTTGCTAGGAGCAGACATAGGACCAAGGGGATGAGATAGGATGGAGGCCAGAGTTGGCCAGAGTTCAGGAGAACAGAGTGGAATTAGGAGAGCATGGAGTAGTACAGAGGTGAGGAGTATCTTAGTCAAGATTTGATCTAAGGACTACTAGGCCAGAGTTCGGTAGTTTTTATAGGAATGAAACTAGAGGTGAGTATATACAGTGACAAGTAAACACCCTAATGTCAAGACAAGGGACAGAGCAGAAGCAGACAGGAAAATAATCCAGGTACAGGAAAATAAAGCAGGGGCAGGAAAACAAACTGGAGTGGAAGCAGAAACGGGGAACTAGTGTTACAGGGACGATGGAGGAAAAGCAGGGACAGTGAAGTGAAGGGAACTAGGTCGGAAGAGGACAGGTAAGGGTCAGAGGTGGACTTAACTAATGTTAAGTCCAGAGTGATGTCCAGGACCGGAGGAAGTGGGACTGGA
>Ga0307518_10002433_pt1 | contig 13585 bp, 4 predicted proteins | sample 25_EM_MG_FD_203889 | JGI IMG/M metagenome (GOLD analysis project Ga0307518, IMG submission 203889) | Populus trichocarpa ectomycorrhiza microbial communities from riparian zone in the Pacific Northwest, United States - 25_EM | ecosystem: Host-associated > Plants > Roots > Unclassified | place...
GGTGCTGGAACCTGTATAAACTGCTAACGACAGTTACTTCATCTCTGTCGATCTTGAGGTCCTCGAGTTGGACATTTTCCCATTTTTGTGATATCGCATTATAATTGAAAGGGACATTAAATTTCCCGCAATAACTTGCCAGGTACCGTCCTATATCTTCAAGTACTGCTGCTGACTCGTAACCAGTCTGGGAAAACTCTATCCCTGTAATGCAAAGCACCGGAGGGCCACTAGGTCTTGTTGAGAGACGCTGAATTAAGGAAGGCCATGGGAAACCATAGAGAATACCAAAATGTATGATGTGCAGCCTTGTTGCGTTTTCCGCTAGGTCCATGATATTTTGCGCTGCGAAGAAATTCGACATAATCATGAAAGGGCAAGCTGAAATAAATAGTCTGCCAGCTTTTAATATGCATGCGGCTGTCACCCTTTTTGCAGCAAGAGTTGCATATACCTCGCTTCCAGTTCCAGCTATGCGAATCTCTAGAGCGTTGGCAAAGCAATGGGCCAGCCTCTGGTATCCATCTCCAAAAGGAGTAGAGTGCTGCCTAATCTGTGTTAATAGTTCAGTTGCAGTCCTGTGATCATTCACGGCTACAGCTTCTGCAGAGTGTATCAGAAGAGTCCTCATATCAACCAATTCCCTACTCCTAATTTCGTTTTTCCTGCAGATCACTCCATCATTGGATCCTCTTGGTTGTTCTTTTAGATAAGATATCATACCTGGACCACTTTGAAATGCTTCATTAAGGTTGAAACCAGCAGGCTCGCCATCTCCACCAGTAGAGGGAAAAACCCCAGCAAACATTCCAAATTGCTGAGCTTCTTCAGCATAAATTGAAGTGTGTTTATTTATCCTCGGTTGTAACTCAGTTTCCACTCTGTAATGATTCTGCCTTTCCATCAGCTCACAAACCGAGTGATCCAAATTACTTTCCTTTGTGATCGCCATGACTGGAGTCACTCTGTTGTTAGCAAAATCAACAACCATCTCATTTGGCTGTTGATGGAATTTCCAAGTCTCGTCTGTCCCTCCCCTAAACAGCACCTCCAATTGGCGCTCTTTGAGGGCTACATTTACAGAATCCACCGGCCCAGGAAAAGTTCGAAAAACGCTTCGTGGAAAAAATGGAGGTGGATTGACCTGCAAACATAACGGGACGGTGTAGTTAACAGGCGGAGCTCCTCCGTCGCATATGGAGCTAGACGCAACAATGTTGTTAGCTTTCATGGAGCTGTTACAGCCATAAACATCGCAACAATAAGTACTAACGTTATTTATAGTTTGATTTGGATCAGATACTTTACCGTCTGATGAGGAACCTTCCGGAGCAAGAATATCAGAAAAGGGTCTTTCAGCAGCCCGAAGAGAGAAGTCCCTTGGAACAAAGGTTTGTTCCTCTGACTCTTCTTCCATAAGAATCTGGCTGATGTACTTCAAAACAGCGTTAGCAGTAGGATCTTCAAAAACTGGATTCATGTTTAGAGATGGAGTCAATTTTCCTGGGCGTGTGAATTTGGAGGAACTATATAGGAAGGTCAGGAGTTGAGAAGGATGTCTTTAGGCAGTATTTATTTTTTATATTGAAACGTACACTACGAAGTAGGCAAGCAAAGTCAACAAAGAAAAGGTATTCTGTTCACAACTTCATTCTCATACGCCCTAGGGCTGTTTCTGCTTCTTCATATAGTGCTCTTTGCATGCAGCTGAAGCTGTTCCGAGAAATGGCCATCATCTGGTTAACTGGAACGGATAAAGAGATTGCTATATCATTAGTATACGCATATCGCAAAAATGTGAAACTTATACAGGCACCTAATCATGGGTTGCAAAATAAAGGACTTAATTGCATGACAGAGAATGCAAGATCATCAAACAGGTGTCATGAATAATTTGCAACTTATTATTTTTTACCCGAATGAAGTAGCAGCTGAGTGTTCGTGAAACTTTCTTCGCATCAACATTCTCTGCATGAAAACGGAAAAATCAAAGAGAGCGAGAGATAGCTTAAACTGGATATCTGGTTTGTGAATAGTAACTAATAAAGCCAAATGAAGCTGCTTAATTTAAGACCGGGAACATAACCCCCTTTTATAATGCAGAATTGGTAGACAGCAGCTTAATTAATTTATCTGCTATATAATTTCATTTTTACCCTGATAAGAAAAAAAATATATACATAAAGAAAGGTAGATATTTTGATGAAAAAAAAAGTCTCAATAACTAACCTCTGTATATTATTGGAATTTTATCTCTGATGCGGTTTGTCTTTCTGAGATTTTGCGTCCCTAAGAGGCGTGACGTGATAGCAAAGTGCTTGAGATCTGCACAGTAAGTTTCGAGTTCGAAACAGAACGTGCATCTTTTATAAAAGCCTGAAACAGCCGGGGTTTTACTTGCTCACCTGAGCCCATATTGTGTTTTTCAAGGAATGGGATTTCCTCGAATAAAAAAAAAAAAATTGGAGATTTTACAAGCTACTTAAATGGTCATAAATTGAATTTTATAAGATAGGAAAATCAAAACCTTAAATCAAATAGGAAAAATAACATAAAATTTGAAATTGAACTAAAAATCCTTAAAGAAAAAATAATAAAATTGTCTCAAACATCATCTTTCAAATCTAATTTGAAGATCATCTCATGTAGAATTGGGTCTATATTATCTTCTGATCAAATTCAACGCAGAGATAAAAAATTATGATTTTTTTGTTCCTTTCATGCTGATACAGATCATTTGGCGTAAACAAGCATTTTCTTAAGCATAACTCTTTTCCACAAGTCCATAAACAAGTATTGTGATAACAAACCCGTCTGCATTACACTTTCAGCTGTACAAAACATTGGAGACAGTCTTTTAGCTAACCAGTTCCTAGCTGAACTTGGTAGGTATTGTGAAAGCCTGAACATCATGTATCAGGATTTTCTCAAATTAGAAATAGACGTATATTATAACCAAGCATCATTATCCTCGTTGAAAATGATTGAGCTTCACGCTATACACGAGAGAAGTTCGGCAGATTAATTCGACACACAAGTCAAATACCTGTAGTGTGGGATGTAAAAAACACATGATTCACAACACAGCTTGGGGAAACCAAATTCTTCCGTTTCCTACCTTTAATTGTTCTCGAAGGTTTTGACGTGCATCCAATTGATTCCTTTTGGCCCGCACATTACACTGTCCTAGATCGAAGCAGTTCTCTCTTTTATCATCACTTGATGAATTTCTGTTCCATATATATATATACACGATGGATCCATATATATCTTTGGTATATTTGTTTTAAAGCCCAGGTGACGCAGGTCTTGTATTGTTTTCAGCCCTGACATTTTTAGATTCGGTTATGTACTGAGTTTAAATATATGTGGATCTAACAAAGTGTCTACCCAATCTCTTTAAATTCAGCTATTTACTGAACTCAAGTTTATGTAGGTCCGACAGGCTGTTATACCGAATATTATTAGGTTTAACTATGTGCTGAGTCCAAATAAATCTGAATTTGACAATATGTTAAACCCAACACCATTGGCTTTTGATTTTTTCAATTTCATTAAATTAGGGTTTTAAATCTAAAATTCTCTCTCAATTTAATCCCTAAATCAAATCTTTCCAATTTAGTCTCTTTTCAATTTAGTCCTTGTTTTCTAAATTCTTGCAATTTCAACTGGATTTGTTCTAAATATCATTTTTTTAATTGCATCCCTAATTGAATCAATTTAGACTTTCAAATTTAACAACCTATTGCAAATTCATCCTTCCTAAAATTATGCAATTTTGATCAATTTAAGTTTCAATTTTGATTTTCTTCTTCAATTAAGCCCTTCATTGATTTCTAATTTGGTTGTTTGTTTCAAAATCATTCTTGAACTTCAAACTCCTTTCACTGTTAGCCAAATCAAATTATGATATTTTTTTAATTTTGTCTTTGATTTGAGCCTCAATCGTGACCCAAAAATTCTTAAACTTAATTTTTGCATGTGATACTCAATCATTGGTCTAACTTCAATCCTATATATATATATTTTAATTTTTGCATTTTTTATGATTTTCAACATTTTTTGCACACAAAAATTAAATAAAAATAAAGAAAATAACAAAATGATTAAAATTAACTTAAAATTATTGAAAAGATATATTTTTTGGATTTTGTTTTCTAATTTTTAAAACATGTAAAAAAATAAGGGTAAAAAATTGAGTTACAACAATTTTCTCATCTTTACAATGCTTACGGTACAAAGTCTTGTAAAAGATTTTGTATAATAAACTTGTAAAGAAAAATAATGTTTGAAACGAAAGGGATCCCACACCCTTAAGTTAATTGAAGGGATCGACACCCTTAAAAATCAAAAGATGGTCTAATTATAATGAGTAACCTACTTAAGTTGATCCCATTCTTATAGGCAACCTGCCCAAGTTGGTTTGGTTCTCATGGTGACCTACCTAGCTAGAGTGGTCTCATTTTCATGGGTGACCTATCCAAAATGGTCTCATTCTCATAGATTACATATCCAAGTTGGAAAAATGTGAAAATGATCATTTAGATAGGTGACATCCTCAAGGTGTTGAAATGACTTATCTAGCTACAAGATTTCTTGGCACTTCCTGATTGCAGGGTTAAAATTTTCCATGGTATCATGGCTCAAGGTGTAAACCCTTGAGAAGAAACTCATAAAATTAATGAAGGGAACACTATGATAAGTGAGTAAAAGGAATAATTAACTCGTGAGATGAAAAGAAATTAAAACAAAATGTTTAGGTATGGTTTTGAAAAAGATAAGTTATGGAAAATAGCTAAAATATAAAAAATATAGAAATGCAGATAAAAAATAAATGAAAATAATTTTTCAAGTAAAAAATCATGTAACATAAATTTTAATGAAATTTGAATTCACTTATTCTAAGTTTAGTATAAACCAGCATTAGGACCCGAGAAATATTACCCGTTAAAAATAAAAGGTTGAAAGGAAAGGTTATAAAGGCATTTTTAAAAATTGTTCCCTATATTTATGTGTGTGTGTGGCCGACCATTTGGGGGAAGAAAAGTGTGAGGAAAAGAGAGAAAAGTGTGAGAAAAAGTGAGAAATCTTGTGAGAGTGCACCAAATCTTACATTATCTCTTAGGAAAACCATGTTTTAGGATTGATTAAGTGAGATTTTGGAAGAGTAAGTAAGGTTTTAGAGAGAGAAAGTACGGAAAGTGAGAAAAGAAAGAGAAAGCTTGGAAAATTCTCATTTGGCTAGCATTTGGAGGTCAAATTAGTTTGTGTTAAGAAGTTATACACTTGTTTTAGTGAGTTTAATGGAAAACTAACATTAATTTTGTCTAATTGTTAGTATGGTTCTTAAGTGTAAAAATTAGAGATTTTATAAATTGGTGGTTAGACATGCTTAAACATGTAGGAATGAATGTTTAGGAGGTGAAATTTAATGTTAGTGAAAAATAAATCCTAGGGGGAAATGGTACATATGGCCGACCATAATAGAGAGAGAAGGAAGAATTATGGTTTTGATGTATATGTGTTAATATGGTAAGAACTAGTGTAAAATAATATGTTAAGGAATTAGATAGTTGTTATTAATGTTGATGAAATTGTTAATATATATATATATATATATATATATATATTGAAATTGTTGTGAATTTTAGTAATAGAATGAATTGTTAGTATAATAAGTGTGGTTTGGTTACATAATAGATTTGAATGTAGAGTTAAAAATTTACATTATGGTATAATGTAAAGAAAAAGAAAGGGGCATTATGGCCAAATAAGTATAAGTAGTGGAAAATGAACTTTAAAATGTGGTCTTGTTGAATTTAATTTAATTGAAAATTTATAGAAAAAGAAAGGAGTAAAACGAATAAATGTGTGAGAAATGTAATTAGAGTAAATACAAATAATATAGAAAATAGAGAATATAATTTGACGTATATAATGTGATTAATGAACTAAAATAATGATGAGTTACGAGGTGATAAAAATATTAATTTATGATACCTTTTCTGGATTCAAGAGAGGCATCAGGAGCAACATTATCTACAGTAGGAGGAGCACACACAACTGGAATAGCAAGTAGGTGCCTTGCACCTTGCTTTTCATTTCCCTAAATTTCTTAAAAATTTCTTGTTATTGGTATGTATATTCTTGTTAATTGTTGGAAATTTAAAGTTATGTGATGTGGGGAATATAATGCTGGGAAGTTAGAAAGAAAAAAAATGAGATATGAATTTTATGTTTATGATAATAAATGGATGATTGATTGTGCTGAGTTGATGGAATTATTACTTGGTCATGGAACTAAGATGGTAAATTATTACTTGATTGTGGAACCAAAACTACTGTTATCTATTTTTGACATCACAAAAAATCAAGAAAATAAAAAAAATAGAAAAAGAAAATAAAAAAATACAAAAGGATACATATAAAAAAAGCCTAGAAGATTGTCTAGGTTGGTGGTGAATGATCAAAATGACAAGTGGAAAAATTAAAGGACTAGAGTATACAAGATTGCCGATTTAATTTTGATTGATAAAAGACCTATTCGGTGAGAATATTTCTATTTGAGGGTAAAGAAATACAAATTTGGATGAATAAGGACTCAACGAGGATTTTGGAAGGCTTAATCAATTTTATTGAGGACTTAATTGCAAGAAAAATTAATTTTTTGGAGTCAATTCAGGTGTGGGTGTTAATTGGAAGAGATTGAAGTTTGGGGATTGAAATTGGACTTTGAAAAGTTTAATTGGTTAAATCAGGAGTTTAATTCTGAAAAAATTAAAGTTTGATAGCCAATTAGGGGTTTGATTAAATAAATTCAAAACCAATGACCAAATTGTAAAAGGTGCGAGACTTTAAAGGTTGAAATTGACCAAATCAGGGGCTAAATTAAAGAAAATTAAAAGTTTAATTAAGGATCCAAATACACAAATCAAAAACCAAGGATCAAGATGAAAATGATGCTACATTTTAGGGCTGATGATTGAGTTTGGCAGGGGTGAAATTGCATGAAACTAAAAGTTTGAGAGGCAATTATAAGTGCAATTAAAAGCAATAGGAAGAACATGGACTAAAATGAAATCTATTAGATCCCAAATAAAAAACCCTAATTTCTAGGGATTTAACCTAGACGATGCGTTGTTCACCCACTATTCATTTCCTTTCTTGGTAGTTTTGGATGATCGGGTTAACACCTTTCAAGAGCTCATTGTGGAGTTCTAGACCTCTAAAAGGCACAAGGGTTTTTTTTTTATAAATGGAAGAAGAGCATCCCCTATACAATCATATTTCCATGAATTTTGACGTTTATGTCTCAATTCTTCCATAGAAGCCTTCAACATCTTGTCTCTGATCAGTCATCACTACAATTTTAAATTATGAGCTTATCGAGTTGGAATCTTTGGATAAATGAATGTGAAGATACAAACCTCCAAACTAAGTAAGGTTGGATCCAAACTAAAGGTATACACCTCATCTACTAACTTTAGGTGGTTTCTGATGATGTTTACATCGGAGTTGCTACGATGAAGCCTCAAAGTGCTCAACCAAGTCAGCCTAGATTGTGACCCCTATGTTTCAAAAGCCACCTATTTTTTATGTGTTCACACTTAAAGCTTCTTAAAAGGTTCTTATCAATGGTTTTAAAACCCTCTCTTTCAAGATCAAAAGGACATAAATAACTCTATGCCCTTCAAGTCTAGCAAAAACACTAAATACCCCTATAACCAAAACCACCATTGCAAAACCAGCCTAGTACAAGCTTTTAAATGTTAACTTTTATCCAAAACTCTCTCATTTTGATCAAATGGTTGAGCTTTGATCAATCTTTGAGGGAATCCACCAAAAAACCTAGAAAAAACCCTATAAATATCCTTAGAAATCAAAGAAAAAAAGAAGGAGAAAACAAAGAGAAAAAACATGAGCAAATACCCTACTGTGAAGGTTCAAGAATCCAACAAAACAAGGTCAAGTAAGCTTTGGAAATAATAGAAAATGAAAGGAAAAAAAAGAAGGAAAAGAGAAGGGAAGTAGCAGCTTCTAACCAATAAGTTTGGAGAAGGTATAACCATGTGAAAACTCAAGGATGGAGTCCATGTGACCTTCCCATTTATGTTTTTTTCAATGTTTGATGATATATTTTTTAATTTTTTTAGCATTGTTTTGTGTTTTAGCATTTATGTGGATTGATTGATGAATGCAAATGTTGTTTTATGTGCTTAATGTTGCTTTGAGTTAGTTGTTAATGTTTGCTGGATGTTTAGAATGGTGTTTGTATATTGTTCTTGGTAAAATGAAATGTTTTATTGGAATTTGCCAAATATGGTAGTAGGTATTTGATGCATTTTTATGGGTTGTTAGTTCATGGACTTGGTTTTCATCCTAAAAAGTTAGTTTTGGATTGAAGTTTGATGTTATGTTGGCTGTCAATGAGGCTGTAGTTTTGGAAGTTGAAATTTTAAGCATGTTTTTAATGATTCGATGTTATTTATTGTTGTTTTTTATTCAAACATGTTTGTTATTAAAAATGTGGTTTATATGGACCAAAAACTGGAAGTTTAGAGGCCTAGAAGGTCAATTTCTGGGTTGGACAGTAATTCATGTTTTCTAGGTAGCCTAGGTTCGTGTTCTTCATATTCATCTAAAGAACATTGTCTTGAGTACTAGTTTTAGGTTTCTTTTTAAGTTTATTTTGGTGTCTGCATGTTCGTACATCATCATTAGTCAATAATCTAGGTTGTTAAGTGTTTTACTTTTAGGGTTTTGGTTTCAGATCGAAACCCTCTTTTGACAAAATCATGTTAATTTAATGATAATCATATTAAATGGACCCTTGATTCTTGATCTATGCTTGATTGCAAACAAAACCTTGACTTTTATTGCTTGAAATCTAGTCTAGTTTGATGTTTATATTGCTGGGGTTGAATTTGATTGTTTTTCATTATTCTTCATGTTCTTCATTTTTCTTGGTGTGTGATATGTTTTCATAATAAAATTTTATGATTTTTGTGTTTTTAGTTTTGATTTTATTTTGGTTTAAATCTTTGTTTTGGTTTAGTTTTTGGTTTTGTCTATGGTTAAATCGATGTTTTCAGGTCGACTTAGTCAAGTCAAAATCGGGTCACTTGGTAAAAGCTTGTTTGGACTAAGGGATTGTTTGACAAACACACTCTCGGATCTATTTTAACTGTTTTGTTTTTGAATAAAATTGAGTTTTGCTAACAAATCCCAAATAAATTCCAAAAGATTCCAAAAAAAAAATTAAAGACCAATATAAAATTATTTGTGGGTCCCTCACAAATTTTTCCAATAATTTTATTTAGTACCAGGACTGTATACGTACACTGTAAGATGTGGGTTTGATATTAAAATATATGTTTTTCACTAAAATTTGAAAAACAAAAATAAAAAATTATTCTCATTTGTAAAATATAAAAAATATGTTTTATTTGGTGTGTATATGACCAAGTCTCTCAAAAAAATAAAATAAAAATCATATTTTGAAAAAATAAAAATATATAGTAAGTTTTAGCATTTTTTAATATTCAAAATATCTTTGCATTTATTTTTAGAATTAATAACTAATTTATTAAATCCATGAAAACTTGGCCAATATTTCAATAACCCCCTTAAAAAATTGAATTTATGAGAATTAATGGTCGATATTCTGGTATAAATGTTAGACCTACAAGTAAACTGGTATATAAATATCAAAAGTTTGTCAAAAAATTCTCAGAATTATTCTGATTATTCACCAATTCTAATTGAGAGTATTTTTTTACCACAGGACACAAGTTGTGGAAAACTCTCTCACATTCCATGATAGTATGGATTTTCCCTATAAGAATATATTTGGGGATACGATTCTATAATAAATTTAAAATGCCAGATTTATTCATAAAAGTATTTTTTTTTAGCCATAGACTGATCATCGGTTAGGAACCTATCAAAACCTTTAAACCACATAAAGACCACACAATGAAGCTTACTTCAGGTAAGGTGATGCATTCGGGGTGCTAATATCTTTTTTAGCCATAACCAATTCCTTACCCTAGAATTTCTGATAAGACAAGTACACTCAGATCTCCTAGCAATCCTAAACTAAACAACTAGGTGGTGACTCCTCAACCCTCACGACACTGCTCACACCGCGTGCCCACATGTGATAGAATGACGACTCCAGTAGGGATCTTCTGTTTTGACAGTTTTGGACTAGGCTTTGTGTGTTTTATGTGGTTTATTTGAATTGAAGTGTTTAATTTTTTGCATTTGGCTTAATTTTGTTACGCTTTAGCATGTTTATCTTGCTCATGCATGTATGTTGGATATAGATGAATTTCTTCATGCATCATTAGTTTATTCTATGATATATCACTTAGGAATGCACACACATCGAAATTTTATGTTAGGTAAGGAAGTAGCGACTTACCTTACGACTTTCAGTAAAGGTTTAAGTTCGTGAAACCATCCAACTCTTTGTTAAGTGCTTGGACAAATAGTGATTATATATATATATACCATCTCACTACTTACTGAGCCCCCATATTACTTTCACAAGGATAATTACTGGGACAATAAGAGACTCTTTTGAGACTAGATAATGCCTACCTCAATATCTCATGTAAAAAGACATAGAACCTACCTGTAGGAAGTATGTTCCACAAATAAACATTGTTGCATTAAGACATGCTTAACCTTAAAAAGCATCTTGAAATGCAGGACTTAGGGCTGATAACATGGCCACCATTAAAGAAATGACTTTTGTTGAATAAGGGTTGAATTTTGAATTCCTACAGCTATTAGACTGGATGATAGTAAATTGCCACCCATAAAAAATATGAGTGGCTTAGAAACTGACTTGAAAAAGCTCATATCGCATATGAAAAGCACTCGTGAGGATGAGTTTTAAAGAAATACGAGAGGATAGTGGAAATCACGAAAATGTTTGTATAATTAAGACCTTAATGTATTTTTGGGACACCGCGTATCAATGCTTCGCTTTTGGAAATGTAGACGTGTCTTACTTTGGAAGAATATGATTTACTGACTGAATTCCCTCAAAATCTATACAAAGTCTACTTCCGCCAAAGGCATGACAAAGTGCTAATTGAATTAACTGAATTGATCAAAGTTCTAGATCTCTATAAGAGATTAGAGAAAAGTGCTATTGGCCTAAAGTGAAAGATGATTGAAGAAATATTTGAAAGAAAAAAGAATGAATCTAGATTTGTTGAAGAAATGGGCAGAATACTTGCTTTAAAAATCTTTAGCTTTTGTTGCATATAAAAATACTCAGATAAATTCCATTGTAGTGATGCTAGCAGAAACTATCTTAACACTCAACCATTGTAGGAGGGGTGGCAAGGGATCAATGAGATGTTATGAACAACTACTGTACATATGACTAATTAGCTATATAGAAACTAAGAGACTGATATTTAACAACTTTTGATGGTTTAGTCAAAACCATTGGAGATAGTTGAAGAAGAGGAATTGAAGGACTTGAACAAGGAAAACTGGAAACTAAAATTGCATGGAATCCCACAAGAAGAAGTGAAGTGGAAAGCCCCATGGATGAGAGCAACATATTACTTGATGAGTTGTGGGCAAAGATGATGGGTGCCTTTGATGAGAGTTACCAAATATGTCAGCTACACACCCGCTTTGGTTATGAGGCAACTTAGAGGCGTACAACATGTGCCAAGGATGACCGAGTTATCCTAATTCTCCAAGTTATTCAATGATCAATTTGCTTTGGAAGTTATGAAAAATATCAAGCAAGACTGAAAGCTTCTGGTATTGGTTAAAAAGGAATTGGATGGTCTGAGAGATCCAATTACTAGTGAAAAGTATCCAAGTTGGAGAAATTTATCACTAGTCATCATCCCTATGACTCTTGGATTTGAAGCCAAGACTTCGCAAGCTGTTGAATCGACTAAAAGAAAGAGGATTAACAATGAGGAAGAGTTGAGAGAACAATTAGAAAGACTCCAAATGGAGGTGGGCACTAATAAAGCCCTTACGATATCCCTTGAGGAGCTAATCCTCATTGGAAAAAAATTAAGAAAGTTTGCAGAGCAACAATTGGATGAAAATGACAAGAAAATCATGTCTTTAGAGAAGCAACTAGAAGGAGAAAAGACAGTTAGAAACTAAGATGAGGAAGAGCGAGAAGAATTAGGAACACATTGGGTGCAAACCAGTACTGAGTTAGAGGCTTTTAAAATCAATTTCAATGACATTGGGTGCAAACCAGTACTGAGTTAGAGGCTTTTAAAACCAATTTCAATGATTGTCAAGAAAAGGCCGATATGTCTTTAAAAACTCAAGCTAAATTAGAAAGCTAGATTGAGCATTATAAAAAGCTATATAAGAAGTATGTGAAGTTGGAAAGTAAGCTAGCTAAAGCAAAAGCCAAAGGAAAGGCTGTCGGGGTCTTCAAAATTGATTTGGATAAAATGAGAAATGAGATTAACCTGCTAGAGGAGAAGCTCGACAAAGAAAAGACCAAGGCAAAACATTTGGAAGAAAAGAATGAACTTCTCAAGCACTACAATCAGATGATTGACACCAACAATAATCAACTGAATAGGAACAACATATTCTTCTTGGAAAAGATGAGTAACATGGATGAGTAGATTGACCAACAACAATCCACCGCAATGCTCGACAAGTTAGGATGGATGTCCACCAATATCAATAATGCATAGCTAAGACTAATGCTTTTCTTAGGGACATAGAAAGTAAAGGCTCAACCTTTCTCCATATAAACGATGATGATGAGTAGACTAGATTTCAAATATTAATGAAAAGGGTTTAGACCCAATCTTTTGAGCAATATTGCTTTTATGATGAGTGTATTTTTATTAAGCAATGGCTCGAATTAAATTGTCTCGGAAGCTACGAAAGGAATGGTGGCCGTATATCAACCCAAAGCATAACTAATCCACATCATCATGCATAATCATATATCTTTATGCATCTACACCTATGAATTATGGAATGTGTATGGCAGGTATTTGAGATATAGGTCCCCCAAAATGTAGTTTTCCTTTAAAGAGTCACGAGTTTCCAACATTTGACGATGTTAAAGAGGATTTGCTCAACTTCTAATCTAGAAGCATCTTTGTGGTTTTTTTCAAACCGGTAACAAGAACCTCTACTTTACCATGAACTCAACTTATGACCTATGCTCATCATAACTTGGGAGGTGTTGGTCGTGAGACTGGAAAGAAGGCTAGTGCTTAGAGGCAATAATGCTAGTCTCGAGTTGAGTGAAAATGGTATCTATTGGTGGAATGTTGGTTGTCGCCTGGAGAAGACAGATTGAAGAGTAATGGTCGATGGTGAGTGGTGGTTGATTCGATGGTGGCCGAAACAGAGTTGAGAATCTTGGGTATTTTGATTGATGGTAGGATAAGGGTGGATGTTGTTTTATGTTTGAGGAACATGTAGTATGGGTTGATCAAATGTTGTGTTTTTTATCCATGAGAGGTTGTCTCAATATTGGCTTTTTTCTGATTTTTTTGTTTGGTGTTACAAGTTTTTTCCTTGGTCCCTTCTTGATTATGCTGGTGTTTCTGGTTCT
>Ga0307518_10002434_pt1 | contig 13584 bp, 13 predicted proteins | sample 25_EM_MG_FD_203889 | JGI IMG/M metagenome (GOLD analysis project Ga0307518, IMG submission 203889) | Populus trichocarpa ectomycorrhiza microbial communities from riparian zone in the Pacific Northwest, United States - 25_EM | ecosystem: Host-associated > Plants > Roots > Unclassified | place...
CTCAATCCGCCCAACGGTCGCCCGCGTACGGTAAACGCAGTCACAGACACCGCTGCGAGGAGGAGACCAGTGACCAAGATCGTGATCATGGGCGGAGGACCCGCCGGTTACGAAGCGGCACTGGTCGCGGCCCAGCACGGAGCCGACGTCACCATCGTCGAACGGGACGGTCTCGGCGGCGCGTGCGTGCTCTACGACTGCGTCCCCTCGAAGACGTTCATCGCCTCCTCCGGCGCGCTCGCGAACATGCACGACCTGCGCGAGCTGGGCATCAACACCGACATGGCCGACACCAGCGTCGACCTGCCGACCGTCCACGGCCGCGTGAAGGGCCTCGCGCTCGCGCAGTCCGCCGACATCCGCGCCCGCGTCCAGCGCGAGGGCGTCCGCGTCGTCATCGGCCAGGCCCGCTTCGACGACGAAGAGACCGGGCTCGCCACGCACAAGGTCGCCGTCACCGCCCCCGACGGCTCGACCGAGGTGCTCGACGCCGACGTCGTCCTCATCTCGACCGGCGCCACGCCGCGGGTGCTGCCCGGCGCCGTGCCGGACGGCGAGCGCATCCTCGACTGGCGTCAGCTCTACGACCTGCGCGAACTGCCCGAGCACCTGGCCGTCATCGGTTCGGGTGTCACCGGCGCCGAGTTCGCCTCGGCCTACACCGAGATGGGCGTCAAGGTCACCGTCGTGTCCAGCCGCGACCGCGTGCTCCCGCACGAGGACGCCGACGCCGCCGCCGTGCTCGAAGAGGTCTTCTCCCAGCGCGGCACCACGGTCGTCAAGCAGGCCCGCGCCGACAAGGTCGAGCGCACCGAAAAGGGCGTCGAGATCCACCTCTCCGACGGCCGCGTGATCGAAGCCAGCCACGCGCTGATGACCGTCGGTTCGGTGCCCAACACCACCGACATCGGCCTGGAGAAGGTCGGCATCGAGCCCGGCCCCGGTGGCTTCATCGGCGTCGACCGTGTTTCCCGCACCAGCGCGCCCGGCATCTACGCCGCCGGCGACTGCACCGGGGTGCTGATGCTCGCTTCCGTGGCCAGCATGCAGGGCCGCATCGCGATGTGGCACGCGCTCGGCGAGGGTGTCGCGCCGATCAAGCTCAAGACCGTCGCCGCCAACGTGTTCACCCACCCCGAGATCGCGACCGTCGGCATCAGCCAGCAGGCGATCGACTCGGGTGAGGTGCCCGCCCGCACCATCATGCTCCCGCTCGCGACGAACGCCCGCGCGAAGATGGAAGGCCTGCGACGCGGTTTCGTGAAGCTGTTCTGCCGCCCCGCCACCGGCGTGGTCGTCGGTGGGGTGGTCGTGGCGCCGACGGCGAGCGAACTCATCCTTCCCATCGCGCTCGCCGTCCAGAACCAGCTCACAGTGGAACACCTGGCACTGACATTTTCGGTGTACCCGTCGCTGTCGGGGTCGATCACCGAGGCGGGCCGCCAGCTGATGCGGCACGACGACTTGGACTGATCGTCGTCGGCCGAGCAACCTTCGCGGGGGTGCCCGCGTCTAGCGCGTGTCGGTGTTTCGTTGACAGCTAGGGGTTTTTCGTGATTCGCAGGGTGCTCGCCGGAGTGGTGGCGATCGGTGCGGCGGTGCTGGCGGGGCCGGCGACCGGTTTCGCTCAGCAACCCCAGCCGGATCCCGGTGTCACCGTGCAGCTCAACGACGACACGGCCTACGAACTCGGGCTCGTCGACAAGTACGTGCACGGCGACTCGAACGTGGCGCTGGCGCAATGCCCCGGCGGGGACGGCATGAAGGCGCCGACGTCGACGACGTTCTCTTCGCCGGTGCTGACCATCGGGAAGTACAACTACGGCCCGCTCATCGGCGTCCCGGCGAATGTCAGCGCCGACGTCGAACTCAAGGCGGGTACGGCGCCTGGCAGCTACCCGCTGACCGTCAACTGCAACGGGAAGTCTTATACGGCGACGTTTTCCGTTCCGCCCCGGCAGGTGAGCGCGGTGCCGGCCGGTGGCGCCCGCGCCGGTGACGGCAGCATGGCCTCCTGACTTCCTTCCTCCTGTACCGGAGGTCGCGACCAATTCGTGACCCGGGCGGGCAACCGCCGGGCCGTTTGTGGCGTCTGGCAGGCGTGGGGTGAAGGACGAGCCGGTCCCGGTCTGGGGGCCGGGACGGGCTCGTCGCGCCCGGGAGGTGGACATGAAAGCGAACTGGTTGCGGGGTCGACGGGCGCCGCTGGTGCTCGCGGCCGTCCTGCTGGCCGTCTTGGCGACGCTGGCGATCGTCCTGTCCGGCCCGAAGGAGACCGGCCAGGCCGCGCCTCCGGCGAGCGCGGAGCGGACCGAGGTACCGGTGGCGCCGAGCAACGAGCCGGAGGCCGAACCGGTCGGCGGGCTGCCGAAGGCCGATCCGGTGTCGATCGACGTGCCGAAGATCGAGGCGAAGTCCAGCCTGATCCCGCTCGGGCTCAACGCGGACAACACCATCGAGGTACCGCCGGTGACCCGGCCGTTGCAGGCGGGCTGGTACGTGAACGGCCCGACCCCGGGGGAGGTCGGGCCGTCGGTGATCCTCGGGCACGTGGACGGCAACAAGCAGAAGGGCATCTTCTTCCGGCTGAAGGAGCTGGCGCCCGGCGACAAGGTCTCGGTCGCCCGCAAGGACGGCACGACGGCCGAGTTCGCGGTCACGAAGGTCGAGCGGGTGGCGAAGGACAAGTTCCCGACCGACGCCGTCTACGGCGACACCGCCGAACCGGAACTGCGGCTCATCACCTGCGGCGGGGTCTTCGACAAGGCGTCGCGCAACTATCTCGACAACATCATCGTTTTCGCCCGGTTGATCGCGAGGTGAGTTCCATGATCAGGTCCGCCTTGGTGCTGGCGTGCGGGATCGCGCTGGTCGCCCCGGCCGTCGCGTACGCGCAGGACGTCCCGTCCACGAGCCGGAAGGCGGATCCGTACCCGTTCCTCGGGCTCTCGCCCCGGCAGTCGATCGCGGGGGAGGAGATCCTGGTCTCGGTCGGCTGCCCGGTCGGCGAACTGGGCGAGGTGAAGTCGAAGGTGCTCGACCGCATCGGCGAATTCACGGTGACCAACGAGGTTCCGGTGATCCAGGGGGCCGTCGCGCATATCGACGCCAAAGCGCGGCCTGCCTTCTACACGATCACGGCGATCTGCAAGACCACGACGATCACGGCGAACCTCGAAATCGTGCCGGACAAGACACCGACCTCGTCGAGTAAGCCGCCCGCGCCGAAGCCGACAGTGCTGCCGAAGCCTTCTTCGCCACCGAAACCGGCTTCGGGCCGTCAGGTTTCGAAAATTCCGGTGGGGGCGCCGCAAACCGGCGGCGGGGGCGCTTTTCTCGTGAGTGGCAAGGACGGTTAGAACCGTCCTTGCCACTCACGAGCATTTCGTCGTGGAAGGCAACCGATTCGCTTTCCCGATGGTGTTCTCAGTGCGAGGGCTCGCATTGAGGGAGAAAAGATCATGGGAATGAAGGGAATCCTCGCGGGCGCCGGTTTGCTCGCGATGACGGCGGGAGTGCTCCTCGCTCCTCAGGCGTCGGCCACCGCGCCACCGCCGAAATTGTCGGTCAGCCCGGCGAAGGTCGCGCCGGGGCAGGCGCTGTACTTCGCCGCCAGTTGCTATGGCACGCGTACCGCCGTTACGTCGCCCGGCCTGACCGGTCCGGTCACGCTCCAGGCCCAGCCGGGCTCGGGCGACCAGGCGCCGTACGCCGGGCAGGGGAAGGCCGTGGGGAGGACCGGCAAGTTCAAGGCGAGTTTCCGGTGCGACGGCGGACCGAACCTGCCCGCCGCCAGTGGGACGGCGACCGTCGAGTTCGAGATCGTCTGCCCGCCGACGACGACCACGCCCACCAAACCGCCGTCGAGCAGCAAACCGCCGTCCAGCAGTCAGCCACCGTCGAGCAGTGAACCGCCTTCGAGCAGCGCGCCGTCCAGCAGCGCGCCGTCGTCGAGCTCGGCGCGGGTCGTCCCGGCCGCGCTGACGAAGCCGTGCGGCACGCCGGGCAAGACGCCGCAGGTGAAGGTCACGCCGTCCGGTGCTCCGCAAACCGGCGGCGGCATTTAGTCCTCTGAATGCGCCAAGTCCGTGAAGGCCTCCTTGAGGGACGTGAATCCATGCAGTGGCGCGCAGCGTCTCCGCTGAGGGTGGTGGCGGGGGCATGGATGGACCCTCAAGGAGGCCTTCACGGACAGACGTCAGGTCAGTCTTCGTCGACCCAGTCGAAGGTCTTCGTGACCGCCTTCTTCCAGTTCCGGTACTCCGACTCGCGGCGGGCCTCGTCCATCGACGGGTCCCACTGCTTGTCCTGCGCCCAGTTGTTGCGGATGTCGTCCTCGCTCTTCCAGAACCCGACCGCGAGACCGGCCGCGTAGGCCGCGCCGAGCGCGGTGGTCTCGTTGACCACCGGCCGGATCACCGGCACACCGAGGATGTCGGCCTGGAACTGCATGAGCAGCTCGTTGACGACCATGCCGCCGTCGACCTTCAGCGACTTCAGCGGGACACCGGAGTCGGCGTTCATCGCGTCGATCACCTCGCGCGACTGGAACGCCGTCGCCTCCAGGACCGCCCGCGAGATGTGTCCCTTGTTGACGAACCGGGTGAGGCCGACGATCGCGCCGCGCGCGTCGGAACGCCAGTACGGCGCGAAGAGGCCCGAGAACGCCGGCACGAAGTACGCGCCACCGTTGTCCTCGACGGTCCGGGCGTGCTGCTCGACCTCGGCCGCGGAGCCGATCAGGCCGAGGTTGTCCCGCAGCCACTGCACGAGCGAACCGGTGACCGCGATCGAACCTTCGAGCGCGTACACCGTGTCGTTCGAGCCGATCTTGTAGCAGACCGTGGTGAGCAGCCCGTTGTCCGACATGACCTTCTCGGTGCCGGTGTTGAGCAGCATGAAGTTGCCGGTGCCGTAGGTGTTCTTCGCTTCACCCGGCGACAGGCACGCCTGCCCGAAGGTCGCCGCCTGCTGGTCGCCCAGGATGCCCGAGATCGGGACCCCGGCCAGCGCGCCCTTCTCCCGGACCTTGCCGTAGGTCTCCGACGACGACCGGATCTCCGGGAGCATCGACAGCGGGATCGTCATCTCCTCGGCGATCTCCGCGTCCCAGGCCAGCGTGTCGAGGTCCATCAGCATGGTCCGCGACGCGTTGGTCGGGTCGGTGACGTGCACGCCGCCGTCGACCCCGCCGGTCATGTTCCACAGCACCCAGGTGTCCATGTTGCCGAAGATCAGGTCCCCGGCTTCGGCCTTCGCGCGGGCGCCGTCAACGTTGTCGAGGATCCACTTGATCTTCGGTCCGGAGAAGTAGGTCGCCAGCGGCAGGCCCACCTTCGCGCGGTAACGCTCCTGCCCGCCGCCGAGCGCCCCCAGGTCGCTGACGATCTTGTCGGTGCGGGTGTCCTGCCAGACGATCGCGTTGTACACCGGCTTGCCGGTGGTGCGGTCCCAGACCAGCGTGGTCTCGCGCTGGTTGGTGATGCCGACCGCGACGATGTCGCTCGCGACCAGGTCACCCTTGGCCAGCGCGCCCGCGGCGACGGCGCGCGTGTTCTCCCAGATCTCTTCGGCGTTGTGCTCGACCCAGCCCGCCTTCGGGAAGATCTGCTCGTGTTCCCGCTGGTCGACGGCGACCACGCGGCCGGAGTGGTCGAAGATCATGCAGCGGGTCGACGTGGTGCCCTGGTCGATCGCGGCTACGTACGAAGTCATCGAAAACTCCAGTCTCAGGTGAGGTTGTGGACGGCGAGGAAGAGCAGGGCGGCCAGGGCACCGCCGACCAGCGGGCCGGCGACCGGGACCCAGGAGTAACCCCAGTTCGGGTTGGCCTTGTTCTTGATCGGCAGCAGGAACGCGTACGCGATGCGGGGGCCGAGGTCTCGGGCCGGGTTGATGGCGTAACCGGTCGGGCCACCGAGGGACTGGCCGATGACCAGCACGACGAACGCTACACCCGCGTAGCCGAGCGCGGAGTTGCCGAACTGAGGCGTGCCGCCCTCACCCGTGGCGTTGGCGTAGACCGGGCTGAGCAGGATCCACGCGACCAGCACGAAGGTGCCGATGATCTCGGTGACGAGGTTCCACGCCTTGTTCGGGATCTGCGGCGCGGTCGAGAAGATGCCGAGCGTCTCGTCGCGCTGCGGGTGGTCGTCGAACTGCAGCTTGTAGGCGGCCCAGCAGAGCACGGCGCCGAGGATCGCGCCGACCATCTGCCCGGCGAAGTAGATCGGGACGTCCGCCCACTTCGTCTTGTCCGCGATGGCGAGGCCCAGTGTCACCGCGGGGTTCAGATGCGCACCGCTCGGCGCGGCGATGCTCGCGCCGGCGAAGACCGCGAACGCCCACCCGAGGGTGATCATCACGACGCCACCGTTGTGGCCGTTGTTCTTCCGCAACACGTGGTTGGCGACCACGCCGTTGCCCAACAGGATCAGGACCGCCGTTCCCAGCAGTTCCCAGACGAATATGGCTCCCACACTCACCGCTTGACCTCCACTTTGGACATTCCGCGCAGGGTCGAACACGGTGTGCTACGGCGCCCTTGCCGACCCACGTCCGTGGCACGTTACCGTCGCGTATTTGTTCCTTCCAGGCGCCGCGGGAACCAATCCTTCCAAGATCGACGAGGGTTACGCCACACGTGTCACCCGCATAACGGACCGGTCGCGGCCGATCGTGCGATGCTGGAGCCACAGCGGCACAAGGAGGAATGTCACGTGGCAAGCTCTCAGCGCGAAGCCGAAAACAGCCCCGCCAGGCTGGGACCGCTCAAGCGGGAAGAGTCTTGGCAGCGGCTGGGTGAGGACAAATTCGACCTCGTCGTCATCGGCGGCGGAGTGGTCGGGGCGGGCACGGCGCTCGACGCCGCGACACGCGGCCTGCGGGTCGCCCTCGTCGAAGCGCGCGACCTCGCCTCGGGAACGTCGAGCCGGTCCAGCAAGCTCTTCCACGGCGGGCTGCGCTACCTCGAACAGCTGGAATTCGGTCTGGTGCGGGAAGCTCTGCGGGAACGCGAGCTGATGCTGACGACGATCGCCCCGCATCTGGTGAAGCCGGTCAGCTTCCTGTACCCGCTGACCCACCGCGTCTGGGAGCGTCCGTACACCGCGGCGGGCCTGCTGATGTACGACACGATGGGCGGCGCGCGGTCGGTCCCCGGCCAGAAACACCTGAGCCGCGCGGGCGCGTTGCGGATGGTCCCGGCGCTGAAGCGGTCCGCGTTGATCGGCGGGATCCGTTACTACGACGCGCAATCCGACGACGCGCGGCACACGATGACCGTCGCCCGGACCGCCGCGCACTACGGCGCCGTCGTGCGCACCTCGACGCAGGTGGTCGGTTTCCTCCGCGAGGCGGACCGGATTTCCGGTGTCCGCGTACGCGACGTCGAGGACGGCCGCGAGACCGAGATCCACGCCTCCGCGGTGGTCAACTGCACCGGCGTGTGGACCGACGAACTGCAGCGCCTTTCCGGCGGCCGCGGCCGGTTCCGCGTGCGGGCGAGCAAGGGTGTCCACATCGTCGTCCCGCGCGACCGGATCGTCTCGGAATCGGGCATGATCCTGCGCACCGAGAAATCCGTGCTGTTCGTCATCCCGTGGCGCAACCACTGGATCGTCGGGACCACCGACACCGACTGGAACCTCGACCTCGCGCATCCCGCCGCGACCAAACACGACATCGACTACCTCCTCGAACACGTCAACACCGTGCTCGCGACACCGCTCACGCACGACGACATCGAAGGCGTCTACGCGGGGCTCCGGCCTTTGCTCGCCGGGGAAAGCGAAGAGACGTCGAAGCTTTCGCGCGAGCACGCGGTCGCGCGGGTCGCGCCGGGACTGGTCGCGATCGCGGGCGGCAAGTACACGACGTACCGGGTGATGGCGGCCGACGCCGTCGACGCCGCGGCCGTGGGCCTGCCGGGCAGGCCGCAGTCGTCCATCACGGACAAGGTGCCGCTGCTCGGCGCCGACGGCTACCACGCGCTGGTGAACCAGGCCGACCATCTGGCAGGCGAACACGGGCTGCACCCGTACCGCGTGCGGCATCTGCTCGACCGGTACGGCTCGATGGTGCACGAGGTCCTCGCGCTCGGCGAAGGACGGCCGGAACTGCTGAAGCCGCTCGAGCACGCTCCGGACTACCTCGGTGTCGAGGTCGTCTACGCGGCCAGCCACGAGGGTGCGCTTCACCTGGAAGACGTGCTCGCGCGGCGGACGCGGATCTCGATCGAGTACGCGCACCGCGGCGTCGACTGCGCCGCGCAGGTCGCCACGCTGGTGGGTGAGGTGCTCGGCTGGTCGAAGGACGAGGAGAAGCGCGAAGTCGAGGTGTACAAGGCGCGGGTCGACGCGGAACGGGAGTCCCAGTCGCAGCCGAGCGACGAGGCCGCCGACGCGTTGCGCTCCGCCGCGCCGGAAGCGCGCTCGGGGATCATCGAGCCGGTGAGTTGATCGCTGCCGCCGCGTGCTGTGCCACGCGCGCAGAGATCGTTGCCTGATCGAGCGAATCTGGCATAGCGTCGGCCATCCCCGACCCGGAAGGTGGCCCCGTGGCTTTTCTCGACTCGTCGACGTGGACGGACCGGATCTTCGCCGGCGGTGCCTGGGTGCCCGGCACCGGCGGCACCCGGAAGGTCACGGAGCCCGCGACCGGAGCGGTGCTGGGAAGCATCGGGATCGCCTCGGCCGAAGACGCCGCGAAAGCAGCGGAAACGGCGGCCGAGGCTCAGCGGTCTTGGGCGGCGACTCCGCACGTCCAACGGGCCGCGATCCTGCGCAAGGCGGCCACGCTGTGGTCGGAGTACGCCGACGAGATCCGCTGGTGGAACGTCCGCGAAGTCGGCGCCGTGCCGGGAGTCGCGGGCTTTTCGCTGCACGTCGCGGAGCAGGAGTGCTACGAAGCGGCGGCCCTGCCCGGCCGCCCGTACGGCGAACTCCTGCCGAGTGAGGAGCCGCGCCTTTCGATGGCGCGCCGTGTCCCGGCCGGTGTGGTCACGGTGATCTCGCCGTTCAACATGCCGATCATCCTCGGCATCCGGTCGGTCGCCCCGGCGCTCGCGCTGGGGAACGCGGTCATCCTGAAGCCGGATCCGCGCACCGCCGTCACCGGTGGCGTCGTCCTCGCGCGGATCTTCGAGGAGGCGGGGCTGCCGCCGGGCGTGCTGCAGATGCTGCCGGGCGGCGCGGACGTCGGCGAGACACTGGTGACGCATCCGGCGGTCCGGGTCATCTCGTTCACCGGATCGACCGGCGCCGGGCGCAAGGTCGGCGAACTCGCCGGAAAGCATTTGAAGCGCGCACACCTGGAGCTGGGCGGGAACTCCGCGCTCATCGTGCTCGACGACGCGGACGTCGACGAAGCCGCCGGGGTCGCCGCGTTCGGCTCGTTCTTCCACCAGGGCCAGATCTGCATGACCACCGGGCGGCACCTCGTGCACGAGCGGCTGTACGACGACTTCGTCGAGCGGCTCGCGGCGAAGGCTTCCGCGTTGCGGGTCGGGGACCCGGCGCGGGACGAGGTCGCGCTCGGGCCGATCATCGACGCCGGGCAGCGGGACAAGATCCACGACCTGGTCACGGCCAGCGTGGCGGCGGGGGCGCGGGTCGCCGCCGGCGGCGAGTACGACCGGCTGTTCTACTCGGCGACGGTGCTCGCCGATGTGCCGCCGACGGCGCCGGCGGTCGCCCAGGAGATCTTCGGCCCGGTCGCGCCGGTCGTGCGGTTCTCCGACGCGGAGGAGGCCATCCGCCTCGCGACGGCGAGCGAGTACGGGCTCTCGCTGGGGATCGTCACGCGCGATGTCCTCAAAGGACTGGAGCTCGCGGATCGCGTCCCGACCGGGATCGTGCACATCAACGATCAGACCGTCAGCGATGAGGCGAACAGCCCCTTCGGTGGCGTCGCCGCTTCGGGCACCGGAAGCCGCTTCGGCGGCGCGGCGGCCAACGTCGAGGCGTTCACCGAGACCCGCTGGGTGACCGTCCGGAACCCGCCGCCCACCTACCCCTTCTGACGCCGCAGATCGCGTTTAGCCCGCTAAACGCAGGTCAGGCGGTGCGGCGCCAGCGGATGAGGCGTTCCCCGGTCGGGGCCGGATCGAGTTCGGGCCCGACCAGGGTGAACCCGCATTTGCGGGCGACCGAGGCCGACACCTCGTTCGTCTCCTCGTAGCGGTAGCTGACCTCGCGCAGGCCGAGCCCGCCGAAACCGAAGCGCAGGGCCGCGTTGAGCGCGGTGCTCGCGACTCCCTTGCCCCGCGACGCCGCACGCACCCAGACCGACGCCTCCGCGTACCCGGTGTCGAGATCGAGATCCCGCAGGCCGACCTCGCCCAGCAGATCCCCGGTCGTCGGCTCGGCCACCGCCCAGGAACAGCGCTCGTCGCCTGCCCACTGGGCGGCGCGCAGCGCGACGTACTCGGTCGCCTCGTCGAGGTCCCGCAAGCGGTAGTTCAGGACATACTTGCGATGTGTCGGGTCCGCGAAGGCCGCGACCAGCGCCGGACGGTCGTCGAGGGCCTTGTCCGCCCGCAGTTGCCGCAGGTAGTACTCGCCCGCGTTGATCTCCACCGGTTCCACCCTTCGAGGGTAACCGGCGCTTCAGCGACGGCGGCTCATGATCAGCGCGACCGCCAGCGGCAGCAGGAAGACCAGGAACGTCCCACGGGTGAAGAAGAACAGGACGATCGCGACCGCCGCGGCGATCGGCACGGCACTGGCCGTCAGCCATTTCGACGGCTGGACCTCGTTCTTCGCGGACGCCTGCGCGACGCCGGGCATCGGCGGCAGGGGGAGCAGCGCGCTGGGCCGGGGCGAGGGCAGGTCCGTGAACAGCGGTTCGAGTTCGCTCGCCATCCTCGCGGCGCTGATCTTCGCCGACCGCGTACCGAACTCGTCGAGGTCGAGCCTGCCGGTACGGACATGCTCCTCCAGCGCTTCGAGCGCGTCTTGGCGTTCGGCGTCGCTCAGCCGCATGTCCGGTCTCTCGGCACTCACGTCCCGAGTCTACGGGCGGATCAGCCGTCGAGTTCTCGCCGACGCTGTCTCCCGAGTTTCTTGTGGGAGTTCTCCCAGCCCTTGCCCCAGATACCCTCGCCGGCGGCGCTGATCCCGATCGGGATGGCGATCAACCACCAGCTGGCGCCGGTGCCGACGATGAACACGATGGTGGCGATGAAGAGGATCGGCAGGAGCGCGCCCATGACGCGTTGCGTCGGGGAGATGCCCGCCCACGGCGACGCCGGTTTCACCACGGCCACCTTGGGCACGTCGTAGACCGGATGTGGTTCGGGCAGGTCGAGGAAGACTTCGGCCAGTTCGCCGCGCGTCTTGGCGGCGGTGATCTTGGCGGACCGCTCACCGAACTCGTCGATGTCGATCCTGCCCACGGTCATGTGCTCGCCGAGCGCGGTCAGCGCGGACTCGCGATCCTGATCACTGATCCGCAGCCGCGGAGACGGAACCTCGCTCACCCTTTCGAGAATAGGCCGGGCGAGGCTCCGTCGACCACGACATTCGTCAGTCTTTGAGCTCGAACAGCTGGGTGCCCTGCGTCACCGCGGCGCCGACCTCGACCGCAAGGCCGGTCACGGTGCCCGCTTTGTGCGCGGTGACCGGGTTCTCCATCTTCATCGCTTCGAGCACGACGACCAGCTCGCCCGCTTCGACCCGCTGGCCCTCTTCGACGGCGACCTTGACGATGGTGCCCTGCATCGGCGCGGTGACGGCGTCACCGCTCACCGCGGCCTTGGTGCCGCCCGCGCGCTTGCGCGGCTTGGCCTTCACGGCCGTCCCGCCGCCGCCACCGGCGTCGAGCGAGAAACCGCCGGGGAGCGACACTTCGAGCCGCCGGCCGCCGACCTCGACGACGACGTTCTGCCGAGGCTGCTCTTCCTCGGCCTCGACGGTTTCCGGCGCCACGAACGGCTCGATGGTGTTCTCGAACTCGGTCTCGATCCAGCGGGTGTGGACGCTGAAACCGTTCTCGTCGCCGATGAAGGCCGGGTCGTCCACGATCACGCGGTGGAACGGCAGGACCGTCGCCATCCCGTCGGCGACCATCTCGGCCAGCGCGCGGCGGCTGCGCTCGAGCGCGTTCTGCCGGTCCGAGCCGGTGACGATCAGCTTCGCGAGCATCGAGTCGAACTGGCCGCCGATGACACTGCCGGACTCGACACCCGAGTCGACGCGGACGCCGGGGCCGCTCGGCGCGACGAACTTCGTCACGGTGCCGGGCGCGGGCAGGAAGCCGCGGCCGGCGTCCTCGCCGTTGATGCGGAACTCGATCGAGTGGCCGCGCGGTTCCGGGTCTTCGGTGATGCGCAGCTTCTCGCCGCGCGCGATGCGGAACATCTCGCGCACGAGGTCGAGGCCCGTGGTCTCCTCGGACACCGGGTGCTCGACCTGCAGCCGCGTGTTGACCTCGAGGAACGAGATCGTGCCGTCGACGGCGACGAGGTACTCGACCGTCCCGGCGCCGTAGTAGCCGGCTTCCTTGCAGATCGCCTTCGCGGATTCGTGGATGCGCTTGCGCTGCTCGTCGGTCAGGAACGGCGCGGGCGCCTCCTCGACCAGCTTCTGGTGGCGGCGCTGCAGCGAGCAGTCGCGGGTGCCGACGACGATGGCGTTGCCGTGCTGGTCGGCGAGGACCTGCGCCTCGACGTGGCGCGGCTTGTCCAGGTAGCGCTCGACGAAGCATTCGCCGCGGCCGAAGGCGGAGATCGCCTCGCGCGTCGCCGATTCGAAGAGCTCCGGGATCTCTTCGCGGGTGCGGGCGACCTTCAGGCCGCGGCCGCCGCCGCCGAACGCCGCCTTGATCGCCACCGGCAGGCCGTGCTCGTCGGCGAAGGCGACGATCTCGTCGGCGTTCGCGACGGGGTCCTTGGTGCCGGGCACGAGCGGGGCGCCGGCGCGCAGCGCGATGTGGCGCGCGGTGACCTTGTCCCCGAGGTCGCGGATGGCCTGCGGGCTCGGCCCGATCCAGGTCAGCCCGGCGTCGATCACGGCCTGGGCGAAGTCCGCGTTCTCGGAGAGGAACCCGTAACCGGGGTGGACCGAGTCCGCGCCCGAGCGCTTGGCGGCTTCGAGCAGCTTGTCGAAGACGAGGTAGCTCTCGGCCGCGGTGGTGCCGCCGAGGGCGAAGGCCTCGTCCGCGAGGCGCACGTGGGGTGCGTCGCGGTCAGGATCGGCGTAGACGGCGACGCTGGTCAGCCCGGCGTCCTTCGCCGCCCTGATCACCCGTACCGCGATTTCCCCGCGGTTCGCGATCAGGATCTTGGTCACCGGACCACCTGTGCCGGCCTGCTCGGTCACGCCGTACCTCCTGCGTTCGCACGTCGGGCCGCCCCGATGCGGCTCCGCAGCAGTTTACGGAAGTTCCCGCCCCGATTAATGAGAGCAAGGCCACCCAGTGACCTTTGTTTATACCAGCGCTTCGCGGTGCCGCAGTTCTTCCGGAAGGTCGGAATCGAGCACGATCAGGTCGTACGGCTGGGCCTGGTGGACCCGGCCGAGATGCTCGGATTTCACCAGCGCCCACGGCTGATGCGGCCCGCAGCACTCGACCAGACGCTGCACG
>Ga0307518_10002435_pt1 | contig 13583 bp, 4 predicted proteins | sample 25_EM_MG_FD_203889 | JGI IMG/M metagenome (GOLD analysis project Ga0307518, IMG submission 203889) | Populus trichocarpa ectomycorrhiza microbial communities from riparian zone in the Pacific Northwest, United States - 25_EM | ecosystem: Host-associated > Plants > Roots > Unclassified | place...
TCTTATTCTTTTTTCCAAGCATTTTGAGTATATATTATACAGTGTTAATTTATGTTAATTTAATTATTTTATAATTTTATAAAATAAATTTTTTTTAAATGTTTTTAAATAATTACCGACGGACTTACCGACGGAAATTCCATCGGTAATTCCGTCGGTAAATCCATTGGTAATAAAAAAATATCATTACCGAGGGATATACCGACGAAATAAAGCGGATAAATTTATTTTTTTATTACCGACGGATAAAAAATTACCGACGAAAGATTCTGTCGGTAATTAATTTACCGACGGAATATGTGTCTTACGCCGACGGAAAAATTTCGTCTGTAAAACTGTTAAATCTTGTAGTGAATTTTGTTTAATCTTCCTATAATATACTAAAAAAAAAAACGGAAAATTTGAATAAAAAATTAAAGAAACAAAATTCTGAAAATAAAAATAATAAATTAATATGTCGTTAACTTAATTCAAAGATCTAGACATTCATTTCTATAAATCTATTCATCAGAGTACTACATGGCTTGAATAAAAACTTGCCATCCTTTTCAATATTCCAGACCAAGAACTGCTCCCATTCAAAAGCTCTCAAGTTTCTGTGCCAAAATACATTCCAAGACCAAGAACCATGTATGCATCCAATTTCCCATATCTGAAATAGTGCACAAGGGGAAGATGATATTTTATATAATCGAGGAAATTGGTCCTTTAAAAGCAACATGATTCCCATTTCCTGCCCGATAACTGGAGCATTTTCTCAAGGCTTCAGAAGTAGCATCTTCAGGCCTTATAATAGACATTATTCCTTGTCCAGTTCTAGATAAAGGATTGCAGAAGAACGGAATGCCATTTTCAAAAGAAGGGAAATTGATGCTTCTTGTAAATGAATAAGCCCTTCAATTTATCAGTACTTTCTGTACTAGGCCTCCAAAGCCATTTGAACAACCTTGCTTTATTTTTCCCCATCAGTGACCCTATTCCCTATCCACCTCTGTATCTTTCATTGCTTTGAAACTCCGGCCCATAAAAACTTTCTTTGAGTAGAAGTAAGCAATTTGGCAACCCCTTTAGGCATCAAGAAAGTTGACATATAGTAAAGGGGATGGAATTCAGCACACTCTTGATCAAGCAAATTCTACCTGCTATACTCAGCATCCTTTCTTTCCAAAAAGACAATCTACTACGAAATTTACTTACTGTAAATTGCCTTTGCAGGAAAAGCACTATGAGTCTCGGTAGCATTGATACCCACAGCCGATCTCTTATAAAAGCATCTAAACTCTATTTTGCCAAAAATGTTTTTTTCTTACATTGGTGCCAACTCTACCAAAAACAACTTTTTTCTTACACTGACTGGCATTTTTTATTGTCATTGAAATCAACTGCTATGATTTTCCTCATGTAAGACAGTCTCTTCATACATCAAGCACTAAGCAAAGATTATGATAAAGCATGCACCACGTAGATTTTCATCTCCTCTTAAATGCTAGTATTGCCATTAAGAGTTACAGCTTGGAAGTTGAGTGATAGCAGAATCTCCATCTGCAATTACAGATACAGTGAAAATTCTTGAACTCGTATTGTGTGCCATGATTGGGAAAGGGATTTGCAGTAGACACAGAAGGCAAGTGGTGGATCAAGAATCCAAGACCATGCAAGCAACTAAGTTTAAAGGAACAACTCTTCCTATCTTTATGCGCCATTTTCCATTACTAATTTTCTCTGCTTTTATTGGTCAACAAACCTCGAAATATATGTTATCCTGAGCAAATACAAACTCTAGTAAAAAATTAGGGGGAAACAATTTAGCTCCTATAACAGGAAGTTTTTTGTTTACCTAGAAGTTTCTCCTTTGAAAAGGTTTTCAATCTTGTTTTAAGCTCCTATAACAGGAAAGGTAGAGGAAACTTTCGCAAAAGTTAAAAAAAGAACTAAGGAAAAAGAAGGGTGTATATATAGGACATTGCCCTTCACTCCCAACAATGAATAAAAGACATATGTCACCCCATTATAACCCTAGAAAAGCTAAATACCTACTGTATTTATTGTACGTCATTGAGTGATCTTCTCAAAAAAATTGTTTCGCCTCCCCCTAACAGCACTTAAAATCAGCATAGGAAGAAGCCCCTCTTCTAGGGGCTTTTCTACTCTTTTTACATCAAATGTATAAAGACTTAAGGGAGAATTGATGACTCCATATTTTAAACTCAATATTTTATGCTCTGAAAAAACCTAAATCTATATATTATTAGCCTAATAAAATGTGGGTCTGGTATATTACTAGATCCAACATACTTGGATTCAGCCATGAGCTGATACCAAGTCATCATGGGTTTGGCAAGACGTCAGATCCAATATATTTAGGTTATGCCAAGAGCTAAGCTATAGTCACCGCGAATCTGGCACGATGCCAAACCCAATATTCTTGGGTTCGATCATAAGCTGAGCCTAAATCACCTTAAGTCTAGCGAGATGCCAGACCCAATATATTTAGGTTTGTCCATGAGTGGAGCCCAAGTCATTGTGGGACTGGTAAGACGTCACACCCAATATACTTGGGTTCAAAAATGAGTTGAGCCAAAGTCATTACGAATATGGTAATACACCAAACCCAATATACTTAAGTTCGGCCATGAGCTGGGCCCAAGTCATAGGTCTAGCAAGACGTCATACCCAATATATTTGAGTTTGGCCGTCAGTAAAGCCCAAGTTACTATGTTTCTAGAAAGTGGCCAAATCCAATATATTTAGGATTAGCCATAAGTTTAGATCCATGGTGACTTGAGCTTGGCTTATAGATAAACCCAAGTATATTCGGTTTGACATCTTGTCATACTCATAATAAATTGGGCTCAATTTATGGATGAGCCCAATTCATCATAAGTCTGGCAAGATGTCAGACTCAATTTACTTGAGTTGATCCATAACCTGAGCTCAAGTCACTATTGGTCTAGCAGGATGCAGATCCATTTTCTCTAGGTTTGGTCACACGTTAGGCCAAGTTAGACTTGGAGATCCATGTTAGGATCATATGGTTTTATCTTCAGATTATTTATATGAACTATTCATATCAGAGGTAATCATCTCCCTACATTTATAGATGTATAAAAGGTCTCGCAAGGGGCTTAATATTTTCTATCTCATTAATACTGTGGAAGGGATATTTTTACCTCATTAATGATGTGTAAGAGATATTTATCTCTCATTAATGTCATCAAAAGCAAAGGACTTTCTAGTCCTTCCTTCCCTTAAATATGAAAGGTTTAGGGATTATAAATACCTCCTAAATCACCCAGGTAAATGATTCACTTTTTCCTACTCTAAATGCTCATATATCTCAGAGAATTAATCACAAAATACCAAGAACAAACACCCTTGTTATTGGAATTTAAAGCTCTTTGTTTTATTTATCACCATTCCCATTTAAAGGTACTGACTTTATCATTAGAGGGTTTTTAAGTCCCACTAACAAAGACTGTTTTTGTAGGTACCAAGACTAGTACCATCAATTTCTCCACTTCTTGGGTTAAGAAGAAGGAAATAAGGACATGAACATTTGATTAACCACAATTCAAACACCAAATAACATGTTCCTTGAACATGTTGGATTTTTAGGATATCATCAGAATCTAAAAACAAAGTTCTTGTTGGTCATCTATGTTTGAGAGCTCCTTTAGTTCGTGGGGTGTTGGTATTGCAGGCGCAATCAATTATGGCTAGCTACGGTGTTGGTATTGCAAGCGCAATCAATTATGGCTGGCTACAACCCATAAAAATGCTATTAGAGAAGTAGATGGTGATGCTACATTTATAATATTAATACAATATTGTGTTTGATCTATAGTTGTCGGGCCTGACTTGGGATTTAATTCAAAAAAATCTGAGTTATTGGGTCAATGTTCAGGTTACCAAACTAAATTGAAATTGATTGAAAAACTACATTACTTGTATGGAAAGTAAATGAATTGTATAATTTCATTTCAACACCTAATAAAGGATCCAATTAAAATTTTGTATAAAAGTAAGGATTTATATAAAGTTATGTAGCTTCTAGGTTTTTTTTTTCTTATGACTAGGAACTGAAGTCCACACCCTTTGACTTAAGGATATATAAACTCTAAATAGGGGTATAGCCAATTTTAGTTCAAATTTAGGTTAAAACGATTTATGAACTTAAGAGTGTGTTTGTTATTATAACCAACCACGCGGTTGGCCACAATAACAAAAGTAGTCAGTAGATAACCTATATAATTAGAGAATAGAGGCTCTTGAATACTTGTGGGAGGTAAGACTTGAGTCATGCTCTAAACATAATTTATTATCCAATTTTTTGACCAATTAATCATCCTTATCGATTAGATATTGCCATTCATTTTAGTTGCAACATCAAAAATCTTATTGAGAGGGAAAATGATAAAAACAATGGGAATAATACATGGTTTGTTGTCGCAGGCAACCAAAAATAAAACCTAATCTCTTAAAAATATATGTAGTAGTGCAAGTAAGAATCGTTTCCACGGAGAGTATCTACCCTAGTTTTATGTCTATGAATCATGATGAAATGTGGGGTTTGATAATAACAAAAACAGCTTTAAGAAAAAAAAAACTAAGAAACACTCAAATTAAATTATCATAATCAATCAAAAAAACAAATTTTGGTCTAAGTCAGCATTCATCATCAAGTGTTTTACAACTTATCATCAATGCATATATATATTCAAACTTTGAATGTTCACCATTAAAACTATTTTCTTATCTCTCCTTAGTTGTAGTCAATTAGAAAACAAGCAATATAATTAACCCTAACTACTAAACTCAAGACAAGTGTTAAAATTTAATATAATAGGAACCTTAAAACTTGGATAGATTGATGAAGCGAAACAACACAAGCACAAGCAGTTGCATTTAATTTAGTCGAATATTCTTGGTAGTATTTACTGATTTCTAATGCAACAAATCATTTAACCTTTGTTGCTTCACAGATTTGAGAGATCAAACAATTACGGATTTGATATCTAACCTAGTAATAGATTGCAGCGAATAATAAACTAGCAGGGCTCCTAGTAATTAAATGAGATAATCATGAAAAATAGACACCAAAGAACATTTATACTCAAAGTAGAAATTGAACACTGAAAATAAATTAAATCTCACAATTTTATTGATTTTGAGGCTTCAGTTTCCTTCGATAAAATCAAATTTAGTTACACAGTACAATCATAAAAATCATAAAGGAGAAAAAGCTGGAAATAGGGAAGAGAAGAGGAAGAAAGAATGGAGAAGAGAGAGGTCTCATCTCTGTTTTCTTCTTTAAAATGTTTTTTCCCTTTTTAGAAGCCTACAAAATTAATCTCTTAAAAATACTTTCAACATTATCTCCAATAATAACCATCAAATCTGAATATTTAATGAAATTACTAAATAATAAAATAGAGCTCTAATATAATAAGGAAAGTGATGTCTTCTGCTGGAATTCACGCACCAAGCCTGGAAGCTTCCGAAAATAAATCACGTCATATTAAATTTACATGCCAAAGAATGCTCTTGCATGTTAGCAGTACAAGTGCAGTGGCTTTATGCCTAATTTCGACCTTGATGCAATCAGTATCTCTCAAAAACCAAAACATGAAAGTTGTAGAGGTGTTTCTTAGGCTTCATATCATTTATAATCATCTCAATCGGAGTTCAGATGAAAGAGTTATGCCTAGATTACGAAACTGTGTCAAAACTGTCCAGAACCATCTAATTAACTTCGTTTTGCCATTAATGTCTCCATTTACTTTCTAAATCAAAATATAAAATTAATGAGTATATTTAGACATCAAATAAATATAAAATACTAAATATTAAAGAAAAAAATATATAATATTTTGCATTCTCATCAGTACAGTATCACAAAAGAGAATAGAAAAAAATATAAGGGAAATGGAAACGAAGGCCTTGCTGGTCATCTATATCTTAGAGTTGTTTTATTTCATGAGGTGTTCTGTGGCTCACGACGTCGGACTGAAAATCTTAGTGGAGACGACGAGGATGCATGACTTGTGAGTATTAATTTTTTTTTTCTTATATCATTGTTCTTTGCGTTTTAAAATATTTTTGAAGGAATTAAATACATTTTTATTTCTTTTATTTTAAATTATTTTTTTAAAATAGTTTTGATACGTAAAATATAAATTTTAAAAAATAAAAAAATATTATTTTAATTTATTTAAAAATAAAATATTTTAAAAAATAAGTATTCGCAGTAACCCGCTGTCGGTGTAGCGCGAGGCTAATACCGTTTGGTTTCGTGACCCACCTCCCAAAAAGCAGAGGCTACAAGAATATCAAATGGTGTTTTAATACTCACCAGCCACGTACACAGAAATGGACTGAAACGTGTCGGGCCCAAAAATATTTGGCATACAAAAGATTGGATCCATCAAAATTCAGAAGGAAGCAAGGTAGCAAACAATTCAATTTCAAAAAAAAATTGAAGTATGAATTGAAGAAAATCTTGGCATTTTATGACTTTAAGACTTTTCTTCTAGATTCATTGCACGTTTTCCATGAACACTACACAAAGGAGGGGCCCAAAAATTAAATAAAAGCCATCAAATTACTGTTGTTGTTGAGTGGTTCTAAGATAATGTTTGGTAATATGGTTGCGGATGAAGTTTACCTGCAACGACATATATTAGTATTTGGTAAAGTAAGCAAAACTGATTTTGCTTGGTAGGACCCATTAATTTTTGCTGCCTAGCCGCAGGATTGAAGAAGCAGCATTTTGCTGCTTCTCGTGGATTTTTTTAAGGAGCAGTGGAGCATGGAGCTATGCTCCACTGTCGCACTGTCAGTTTTTTAAAAAAAAAAACGGTGAGAAAAGTTTAGTTTTTTTTCCCCTAAAACTAGTGCAGTTAATCGTGAACAATATTTTTTTTTGTTTTTTTAAAAAATTAGTTTAACGTGAATTAAATTTACTCGTATTATAATCTCAATTTTATTCCTGATAATATTTTATCTAATTTTATTGCACGCTCAAAAAATCATGGAAACTATAGTTCTTGTCGAATGACTTTTGTACATAATGAAATTGTAAATTTTTTAAAAAAAATTGTGTTTTACTCGAAAAACTACTTTTTAATTATTTTATTAATATATATATATTTTTTAATTATTTTATAACCTCAATTTGAAAAGTATTTTTTTAACCAAACACATTAAACTACTTTTTATTCAACCTCAATTTCAACCACAGTTTTAACCAAACATATATTTTTTCAAACCAACCTCAATTAAAAGTACTTTTTATAAAACAATTTTTTTAAAACCACAACTACAACAGCAACCGCAATACCAAACACACCAAAACTTAGAAGTGTGATTACGGTTGCTTTTTAAAGTAATTTTTACTTAAAAATATATTAAAATAATATTTTTTTTATTTTTAAAAAATTATTTTTAAAATCAGCACATCAAAATGATTTAAAAACATTAAAAAAATATTAATTTGAAGTAAAGAAAAAAATAAAATAAATTTAAATTTTTTCAAAAACACTTTTAAAATGCAAAAAAATTAAAACAAAAACTAAACCAAGAAAAAAAAACCAATTTAAGAATTAGAAAAATTATTTGGATTGGTTTGATTCCAGCTATAAATAATTAAAACCGATTAAACTACAACAAACCGGTTTAATATTATTTAATAGAGCAAATATATATATATATATATATATATATATGAATTTAAACCTACGCTAACCCTGAATTATTTTTTCCCTTCAGCCGCGCTTGCCTTCTTTCTGATGCTAGAAGGAGGAAGCATTTGCAGAGTCACAATGTGAACAGGATATTGAATTGAAGAGAATGGCAGCATATTCAAAGCAAAAAAAAGATGGATTATGGGATAAACATGACAAGCGTGGATGCAAAATTTATGCCTCTAATTGTTGGTCCTGCGTTTCAAATGGGTAGGCAAAATCTGATTATTTTTTTATTTAAAAATAATATTTTTATGTTTTCAAAATTGTTTTGATTTTTTAATATTAAAAATAACTTTTTAAAAATAAAAATATATATTTCCGAGTTTTGAAAATATTGATACTCAAAAATACATGAAAATAAAAAAAGATAACTTCATTTTTTTTATCTTACAATTTATGGTAGTTCAGCAATAGGAATACCTAAGTTAGTTTACTCGTATTTTCATTGCATGTCATATAATTTTTTAAAATGCAAAAGAAATAAAAACAATATAGAGGTGTAATCAACACGTTTTCTAGTATAAAAAAAACTTTAATTGTGAAATGAAAATTTAAAATATACTTTTAATAAAATAAATATTGAATTACATACATAAATAAATATTAAAAGGAATTGTTAACACCAACTAAAAATTATGTTGGAAAATTAAGAGATTGATGCAAATTAAAATATCTAATTTCATGTCATGTGAAGCTTTCTATCTAATTATATAACATTACATATTTTTAATAGAATAGTAATAGTTGAAATTTTATTTAAATATAATAATTTTATATTACAGTTTTTTCTAATTTCAACCCATTGTGATTCCTCTCACTTTAGTAAACAACTTAGCAGCTTTAGGTTTTTTCTTAATTAGTTTAATGTAAATTAAGTAAAATCACAAAACATACAATATTTAATAAAATTTGCATTGAAAAACTTTTTAATATATAAAATATTAATAGTTATGCAACCTTTTTTTTTTACCAACTTCAAATTTGGATAATTTTCTTGTTGGTATAGTTTTTAATCGGGTGTTAATTGTAATTTTCTTTTTTTATATAATTTGGTAATAATTTGACAATTTATGTATAGCTATTTGTTCAAGGTGTAAAGTTCTTCAAATTTATGTTTACATATAACAAATTACTATTTGTTAGTAGTAAAACTGCCAAATTATTTAATCAGCCTAAGGAATAAAGTTCAATAGTAATTTTATGATTAAATTGATATGTTATTGTTGTAGTTTATAGCTTATAGGCAAATATCAAGGTAAAGCGAAGCATACCATACCGAGCGAAAAGGTAGGTAAAGTGGTATTATTGAAAATTATTAATATCCCTTAGATGGTTGGACTCTTAGGCGGTTTAGGGTCTCCTATAAATAAATATTATGTAACCCTATTCGACATATAGTGAAAATATAGCTCCTCACTCATGTGGATGTAGGCACATTGTCGAACCGCGTTAAATCTTATGTTTTCTAGTTTTCTTTCTTGTTGCAATATTCATCAATAATCTTTGCATGTTTTTTCACAACAATCATAGTGTTGGAAATTTGTTTAATTAACATGATTTAAACAAATTATTGGTGAATGATAAATTAATTTAAAAAACCCTTGATTTTTCTATATTTAATTCTTGATTAATGGTGGCTAATCAAATATTGATAATGGTGAGAATTAATTCTTCAACCTTTTAGCTTTCAAAACTCACTATAAAAAAAAAGAGGTAAATAAAGAGTTTCTAACTTGAATTTTTTAGATTTTTTTCACACTCTTTCTCACCTTATTTTTAGTGTTTTCTTTCTCTTTTATGCTTTGGTTTTTTCTTTCAAATCTAGAGCTCAGGTTCATCTTGTTAAGAGATATTTGTGTTTCATATTCTTTGGTTCAAATATCTTGTTTAGAAATGCATCTAAACTAAAGTGGTGTTTTTGAAATCTTGAGAGGTATATTGCAAACATCTCAGTTGCACAAGTGATGAACAATAAAGCTTTAAGGATAAATGATTCATCATTAACAATAACAAAACTCTCATTACTTTAAAGTGCATCAACAAGTAAACATCTTCCTTTATTTTAATTTAAACATAGATATTTTTATTACTAGTATGCACGACAGAACTTTGAGTTAATATCAATTGCAAGTTTGATTATATGCTTAGTATGCATGCTAGAATTCTATTATTATTTTTATGTTGAAAGCATGTTTGACATTAGTTATGCTTTTACATGCTTATGGTTTTAAACATGTATAAATTCTAAGCTTTTGTTTGATATTTTTTGTTTAGCATGCTGTTATGATTATAAACTAGTTATTTTTGCTCATTAGTTTAATATATATTTACAAACTTTGATTTATATAGAGTTCAATATACAATTACAAGAATATGCAAATATTTAAAGACCTAATAAAGGATCCAATTGAAAATTTGTATAAAACTTGAGGACTTAGATAAAACTATATTGTTCCCTTGGACTTTAGGCTAGATAAACTCTAGATAGAGTATAGCCAGCTTGATCCAACTTCAAGTTAAAAGAGATTCATAGACACAATCAGTTGTAAACCCTTAGATAAAATCCATAAAATTAATAAGGAAACTATTATGTTAAATGTGTAAATCAAGAACTAGAATTAAAAAGGTGACTTTGGATTTTGGAAATTTGAAATAAAATGTCTATTTGTTAGTTTAGAAAGTAAAAGTAAGAAAATAGTGGGAAAATAAAAAAATAGATAAAAACCAAATGAAAGGGATAAAAGGGGAAAGTTTATGCGTAATCTCATGACCCGTCATTCTACCTTTAGTTAAAATTTTAGGTCAATCAGAGTCCAGAAAAACCTCATGATAGTTCTGGAGTTTGGGTAAAATAACATATAGACAATAAGTGAGGTTAAAATTGGAATTTGAGCAAAAAAAAACTCTTCCTTTCCCATTTAGATATCTAACATGCGGGTATGAAGAGGGGGGGCAAGAGTCTTCATTTTCTTTCTTTTCTTCTTAATTTATTTTTCTTCTCTCTTGAGAGATGGTGTGAGGGAGAAAGAAAGATCGGAGGGAGAAGAGACATACATAGAGGCTAAAAAATAGAGAGAAAGGAAGATAGAGGAGAGAGAGACTACAAGAGAAATAGAGAGAGAGAGAGAGAGAGAGAGAGAGAGAGAGAGAGAGAGAAGCTTGGAGGAGGAAGGAAAAATTGGAAACATTGGTTTGCAAAGGAAAGGTTTAAGCATCCATCTTGATTTGTAATGTATCTTTAAACATTAATATTGTCATTAATTTAAGTAGTTAGCATGTTAGTGTTGAATTTCAATTTTTTACTTAATTAGGGTTCTTGAGTAATTTTAAGGGAATTACAAATTACTTATGAAATCATGTAAATGAGCTAGAATAACTTAAGAATTATATGAAATCATTTGTTATTGAAGTAAAAAACTAGGTGAATTAATGGCTAAAGGGGTCGGCCAAGTAAGAAAGAATGCAATGATGAATTTAAGTGGGTTTAATATTTATAATTGTGTATAATTATACATTGTATAATTCATTTGATTATTGAAATGGAATTAAATATTGAAATTGAATATAATTGAATGATGCATGTACTTTGATGGAGGAATGTTGTGATTATATAGCTATAATGTGTAAATTTTAATATAATTGGATTGTGATTTATGAGATATGCAATTAGTGATAAATTAAAGGAAATCGAGACAAATTATAAAGAAGAAAAGTTGATGTTTTGTTGAGTCAATGGCCGGCCATGTTAGGATGAAAATGTGAAGTTATGGAGTTAAGTGAAATGTTTACCTATTTATATGTGTTTAGCAATGCATTGATGCATTGATAATGATCAAATGAATTTGAGTATTTCATCTAGTTATATTTTGAATTAGAATTTTATGATGAGTGTATGGGATAAATAAATTATGGTTATGTTTGGTTTGTGAAATGTATAATGAATGTTGATGATGTGTGGTGTTTTTGACATAAATGAGTATTTTGAGAAATATTGAGCAATTGTATTATTTAATCAAATGAAATTATGTATGGATTATTGATAAACCAAATTAATAGATAGAAAGATAAATAAAAATGGTGTGGATTTTTTATGGAATTGAAAAGTATGTCATAACCCAATTTTTGACCACTTTATTTTAATTATTATTATTATTTTATTTACTAAAAAGGATAAAAAATAATGATGAAAAAATAATGATAATGAAATAAAACAAGTAAAATGAAATAAAAGAAGAATGAATTAAAATTTGGTTTTAGGGCAACAAGTTTGGAAGTTTTGGGGTTTAATTAAACTTTGGAATTAATCTAATTAAGCTTGGAATTAATTTAATTAACCAATTAAGGGTTTAATTGGAGAATATATAAATTTTTAGACTTAATTAAGCTTGAAATTAATTTAATTCATCCAATCAAGGGTTTTAATTGGAAAATTGATAAGTTTTGAGACTTAATTAAATTTGGAATTAATTTCATTAATCCGATCAGGGGCTTAATTGGAGAATTGATAAGTTTTGAGAGTTAATTGAGCTTGGATTTAATTTAATTAATGAAATTAGGGACTTAATTGAAGAAATATCAAAGTTCGGGTTTAATTGGGGTCCAAATTGCTAAACTTAAAATCCAAGGACTAGCTTGAAAATGGCGCGAAACTGCAAGGATCCAATTACATTTTAACCAAGGGGCTTGATTGCAAAATTACAAGAATTCCAAGGACCAAATTGAGAGCAGCCTTTAGAATTGGAAAACGGAGTCGTTTTGCAGCGACCGTTCGCTCGTCTTCTTCCTCTGTAACGGCTCCACCATTAAAGGCAGAGACGTTTCATCCGTTGGCAACCAACACGTACGTTTCTTCATTGAAGGCTTCGGTTACAGAGTATTTAGGAGGCTGACCGTTACCACCACCGGGGCTGTCTCTGGCCTTATAAAAGCTGGGCAAAGGCAACCTCGCGCAACAGAGGGAGAAACCGGAGAAAAGAACAGAGGAAAAACATAGCATAAATCCAAAGAAAGAAATAATACATAGAGAGACGGAGAGAACAAGAGAGCAGCAATACACAGAGACGAGTATTGGCTCTGCCATTGCCTTCGTCCCTGCAAACAATGAAAACCCAGAATCAAAACAAATTCCCAGCAGGCCGGCTTCTTCATCATCTTCTCGGTTTCAAAAGCCGCTGAAAAAAACAAAAAGAACACGCAGACAAGTGAACATAGAAGGAAGATAAAGGGGAGCAATAGGCGAGAATCCATCAGCGCTGCAAGCATCTTCGCCTCCCGAAGCAGGTACGCTCTTTCCTTTCTCCTTTCATTCTCTGCATATTGTGTTTGTAAACACTATGCGAAGGTAATTTAATTACCTTCGCACAGTGCAGCACGTGTGAAGTTACTTCACGCGTGCAGGACTTAGCCCAGCCAGGCCACTGCCTTGGGCTAGTGATCGGGCTGGGCTGGCTGGGTCGAACCCAGTCCATGTGGGCTGAGCTGGACCAGCCCAAAAAAACAAAAAAAAAATAGAAAGTGTAGAAATAACTATTTTGCATGTCTTAGAAAAAATGTATTTTTGTCAATTTATTCACTGATTTCAGGATCAGGAATAAAAAAAAATATATGCTGATTTTTTTTGTAGCTACGAATTTTTACCAACGCCAGAATTGGAATTATTCGTGGTAGAATTTTTACCAAACGCCAGAGTTGGAATTATTCGGGATCGAATGTTCACTGGCGCCAGAGTCAGGAATATTATAAACAAATCATCATAGCATAAGCGAATAAATGTTTAGCAATTTAAGACAAAACCAGCAATGCAGTCTGCCTCAGGCAGAACGTTTAAGAGGTGATAAT
>Ga0307518_10002436_pt1 | contig 13581 bp, 6 predicted proteins | sample 25_EM_MG_FD_203889 | JGI IMG/M metagenome (GOLD analysis project Ga0307518, IMG submission 203889) | Populus trichocarpa ectomycorrhiza microbial communities from riparian zone in the Pacific Northwest, United States - 25_EM | ecosystem: Host-associated > Plants > Roots > Unclassified | place...
ATGTTTCTGTAACCAGAACATATAACAAGACAATTCTGGGGAACCTATTGCAATATCACCAAACATTGAACAAATTACAGGGAACATATTTGCAACAGGTTATATGCAGACACAGAGTTCTGACGTGTGTTTTTTGTTTTGAAGCCAGCTTATGCACCTTTAACTCTTTAAGTCACCTCTCGAACTGTTCATATAAAGGATTGGCAGCCACGGGAGATACCGTAACGAAAACTTTCCCTCTCCAAAGAGTTCCATATCGATGAAAATAACCTCCAGAAGCCTCAATCTATTGCTTGAATACTGGGAGTACATTTTCTTTTGTTTTTACGTATTATTCTTTAAGTCATCTATTGGTGTTTGTTTTTACTAGCAGTTGTTCATTTTGATTATCATTTACTGCATAGACAAGTCCAAGCAGATAATTTGGATTAAATCTTATAATTTTCTGGGAAATCTTTGGTAAACACATCTAAGTCCTGATCAAAATTGTGTGATTGCATTATTCTTCCCTTGCTTTTCAAAGTAAACCTGAATGGTCGAGTATTTTCATTTTTGGTAGATATTTTTTCTTTGGGATTCTTAATCTGAGCACTAAAATATAAGAGCAGATGTATAAAACATCCTCTTTGGTTGGTTCCCTTACTTGATCATAAGCTAAAAGGTTTCTGATGCTTCTGTAAATAATTGTTGTTTAAAGTTCATATTTATGTTGTTAAATGAGGGAAACTGATATGAAAAGGAAAAAACAAAAACTACCCTAAACTTCTACCCTGTTGCTTCCATACCTACGAGCTCTGAACCAGAAATAAGGTTAGGAGTTTGAATGGCTATTTTGCTATGGTAAAAATATAGAAGAGGGTGTCAAATATGAAAGAGTTGAGTCCTCTCAGTTTTATCATTCATGCATATAAAATACTGGCTACGTGTTGACAAACACAGGAAGGTGATTGATATCAACAGACTCACATTGAGTTTGGTTTGGACTTAGGAGAAGCATATTTTAGATTACAGGCATGATTGAATGCATGGATTGCAAATTGCCATTTGGTACACTAGTGGTTTATTAAGCTTGTTGTCAAGAAGCTTAATCATCTTAACAAATGTATTTCTTTCGCATGGTTGGAATTTAGGAATTTGGATAGTGAAGTTTTCTTGTAAACAAAGTGTAAAGGTTTGCACCCTTTATAGGTGTTTTTTGTTGGTTCTTTTGCCATTATTTGGCAGATAATAATCAAATAACAAGCCTCGATTCATGGAATTGCTTGATGGAGGAGATAAAGATATATAAGAACTAAAGGGAGAAGGACAATAAATTGTTTTTTTCAGTTTGGACTGCATACTGCATTTGTTTTTTCAGGGACGGTAGAGTATAACTTCCAAATGACTTCATCTAAATTGGCAATCATATCTATGGTGAGTTTGCTTATATATTCATGTAACTTTTGTAGTTCGTTTCTAAACTTCATTGGACACGTGCTACAATTGTTTAAACGTCCAAGCTTGCATAGATTGCATGCTTATTTACATGCAATGGAACAAGTATTTCAATTGTTGTGTGATATTTCAGTTGTGAAACGTTCTATTTTTTTCTACGGAGCTAAATTTACATTGTCCAGCTAATAATGAAGGTGGACACCTTTTTCACAATGATTTTTTTGTTGTTGTACCAGGGTATCCTCCGGCCCCTTCCGGACCAGGAGACTAATCCCCTTCGTGGCATCACCGGGCACCTTAAAGCGGGTTCCACTACCAGTGAGGATTAGAACCATGTTCGTCTCACGGGGAGGACTAGCCCCTTGCCGCTAGACCCAACCCTCGTTGGTCTTTGCATAATGATTTGATTGCTAGGGACATGGATTTTTCCATTTCTAGTTCCAGTTCCTTGTGGTTGCGTTCATAGTCATTTGCAATTAGCAACAGAGCTATATGATTCAGCATTTTTGTGCCAAATGATTTCCTTGGAGCAAAAATGCTGGATCATTTGTGTGGTATAAGATTTTTAAGACTGGAATTGAAGTTGTCAGCGGTGTTTTAAATCCTATTTTAGCAGCAAGCATCATTATCACGAGTATTTGTAATTTAATTTCTGACTTCTCTAGCCAGTGATTTTTAAATTCAGGCTTTTACTGGATTCAAATACTATATTAATCTGCAGAGTGTGTTTTATCATTAAAAAGGACGTGGCTCACATGTGGTTGCAGATGTTGAAGCCAAAAAACTAGAGCTGTTTTGAGCTCGAGCTCTGATATCCCATAATTAAGAGCAAAAATATCCTGAAAAGCTTTTCTGTGGACAAAAGGCTTGATAAGCACCGGTGTTCGCTTTGCCTGACCTCCCACCCTTCAATTTAAGGACAGTTGCAATTTGGCCCTTCAGCTTTCAAGAATACTTGGAGCTGGGGCCTTGATCGTGCTTCCAAGTGTTTTTAACCTTTGCAGACTACATGAAGGTGCCCTTTATGATGATGTTTTGTGCAAGTCAGAGTTCAAGCGAATCAATGGGTTTCCTACAAGTGTATTACCTTGTACAGCTACTGATTCTGGGACATTTTAATGAGGGATAGCTCGGTGAAACTTGAATTTCATCAAAAACTAAAGAGCAAGTAAATAATGTGTCAAATTTTTTGATTGACAAATGAACTGTCAATTCTTATTATAATCTACTAAATAGAAAAATTCGCTTCCTCGAAAAGATGATAAAACAAAAGGTGTTTTTACAAAACATCTAAGAATAATAGTCTCTTCTAGCTAATGTTATCATTCATACTGCAACTTTCCCTGTGTAGATTGTGGCAGGATGAAATTTTTGGGCTGGTCTGATAAACATGTCAGCAGATTCTGCAATTCCTTGTTCCCCAGCTTTCAAAGGAAGTAGCCTAGGCTGCACAACAAATTGCTTGCGTGAACCATTTGTCATGTGGGGCAATGTATCAGCTGTATCTGAAACTCCACGCGCAGTAGTTCCGCCCATGTTACTAGATTGCGGTCCAAATCTGAATTGCTTGGCAGGAATTGAAACATGCTGGTTTGCCCTGTTGAGGTCGCGATGCACAGGCGTGCTCGAGTAAGCGTGTAACTTGTTGGGGGAAGGAAAGCTGTGGTTGAGAATTGAATTAGATAAAGCTCCATGATATCTCTTGTAACATTCCTGCTCTGATTCTCCACTTGTTCCAGCACTAGCAGCATCCCTGAAGCGTAGGGAAGGAGGAATATAAAAGCAACTCCTGAAGAAAGGATGTTTCAAGGCCTCATCCGCAGTGGGCCTATTGCAAGGATTCCAAGAACAAAGCATTGAAATAAGGCTGATTGCATCCTCACTAGCAGATGGTATCAATGCAGAGAGAGGGACACCATCAAACTCTGGAAATTGGTAGTTGATTGTCCTTGCCAGATGAATTCCATCAGCCCATGAATCCATGGTTGGAGCGCCTAGTACACTGCATATCTTGTACATCTGGTTTGCTTCTCCGGTACCAGGAAAGAGCGGACGAAGAGTGAATAACTCGGCCATGATGGCACCCATTGCCCACATATCAACTTTAGAATTATAAAAATCTGATTGTAGAATAACTTCAGGCGCCCGATACCAGCGAGTGGAGACATATTGTGTAAACGGTGGTCTCGAATTGATTTCTCTAGCAAGCCCGAAATCAGCAATCTTGACAGCACCTCTGGTAACCAACAAGTTCTCTGGCTTCAGGTCACGGTGAAAATACCCTTGCTTGTGCATGTAAGCAAGACCCTGAAAGACCTGGTGACACAAGTCCCTAACCTCTGCTTCTGAGAACAGGGTTTTCCTGTCCGCAATGACTTGATAAAGGTTCTGTTCCATGTACTCGAAAACAAAATACAAAAGTTTGTTTCTGAGGATTAGTTCTTTAAGCTTCACAATCTTGGGATGGTTCAGCTTCTGTAACGACTTGACTTCTCTCAAACTCAGACATTCTTCCCATGAATCATATTCTCTCTTGATCTGCTTAATGGCAACAACTTCACCAGTCTCTTGATTGATCGCTTGCCTGACACTGCCAAAGGCACCCTCTCCAAGTTCTTTAACTAACATGTACCTCTCCATTATTGTGCACCGATCGAAAGATCAAAATCTAATAGGAAAAAACTGGTTGCGATAAATCTGACCATTAAACAAGAAACCTAAAGAAACTGATAAAAAACCGGAAACCATAAATTGCTGGCTTCATGGACTGATAAAAATACCATTGTGAATGGTGATACAGCGATTTCGACCCAAGCCAAGTGCACAAAACCCTAAAAACAAATCTTTCTTTTGTATGTCTGTGCAAATACTAGCAAGTAAACAGGGTTGGCTCCATATATATGTTAGTGGAATCATATCTGTAATCCGTGGGACTACATGATTTGATATCCTTGTGCGACACGGAGAAAGAAAAATACTCGAGTTAGCATGGAGGGGGGGATGCTGCGAGTTAACAATTGCAATTTGCAAGTAATGTGGGGATCCTCCGCTTTCTTATGGGCCAACTACATATGTATACGCGCGCGCGCGTATGAAGAGACGGGCACCGACTCGGGAAAAGTTATGAAGTTACCAGCTTACAATGAACTCAAAAAGTAAATGCCAACTCTTTCATGCTTTCAATTTGTAATTTGGAGGTGATTCTATTTACTTGTTTTATAAGTTGTTTCAGTACGGTAGGGATATTTTTTAAAATGTATTTTTATTTAAAAATATATTAAAATATCTGAAAATAAAAAAAAATTAATTTGTTTCAAAAAAAAATTTGAAATTCAAAAATAAATTTAACCTTAATGTTCAAGTATAGTAAGGAAAATTGCTTGGTAGATAATCCAATCTCTCTCTCTCTCTCTCTCTCTCTAATAACACGACACACCTATATAAAACACATTAAATCTAAAACAAGATGTTTGTTTTTTATACTTAGTCTCTTCATACAATCCCGGCTGAGGCATGATTTGAAAATAAATGGGTTGGGAAAGGGGGAAAATGCTTGAAATTGATGATGTTGATGCTAGGCTAGAGCAGAAAGTACTGTTGCTCGATCGTGCAAGTGCATGCTTGTATTTGAGATGTCAACGATCGATATGTTGGTGGTACTGGAGACAAAGCACGGGTGAAAGGGACAAGAATGGCGAGAGGAAAGGAACAGTTAGCTGAAGATCTTTGAATTGAGAGAGATGAGGGATTGTATGGTGGATGCGTTTGTAGAGAAAGACATGATAAATCAATATGAAAAATGGCTGGACTTTGAAGTAGATGAATATGCACTTAGCTTGGAGTAGAGTTTGAAAGCCAAATATTTAATTCACTGTAAAGAGACTGGGGAAATTGTATGGTGGTTGTGCTTGTAGAGAACAAACATCTTGCAATTGTGTTTCGATAGAATTGTATAAGGAGATCCCCAGGTATATATGTTTTCCTCGAGGTGTTTATAAGATTCTTAAATTATTTTCTTCATTTTTTTGGCTTGTGAATCAATGAGAGAGTTCATGAGTTGTAATTGAGGGTTCGAGAAGTCGACTTATGAATATTTTCAAGTTTTAAAGAGGTATTTAAAAACTGTTTAAAATGTATTTTATTAGAAAATATATTAAAATAATATTTTTTTTATTTTTTAAAATTATTTTCGACATCAGTCTATCAAAACGATGTAAAAATATAAAATAATTAATTTTAAATAAAAAATTTTAAATTTTTTAAAAATATAATTTTAACCGCGTTTCCAGCACTATTTAAGACATAAAATTAACTATAGTTCAACTCTCTATTTTATAATAACAATTCTAAGAATAGGAAAGAAACACTTGCAAGTATATATCATGAGAGAGTTGAGATACTACCAAATGTCGTATTAAAAAAATAAATCTTAAAAATTTATTATTATTACAGTATGTCTCATTCCTTTTGAAATTATAGCTGCTCAAGTAAATTTTTTTAAAATTTATTATTTATTTATTAAAATTATTTATTTATTTTTAAATTATTATAATATAATGACGTTGAAAATAATTTTTTTAATTTTTTTTTAAATATTTCCAGGCAACCAGACTTACAAACACTCTGCCTGCCAGCCAGTGGAGAAACCCTAACGAAAACCCTTCATCTTCTACTGTCATCAAATCTATCAGCATTTTGCTTCCCACTAAAAATGGGCACCAATATTAATGGCAATTTACCAGTCAGAAATCTGCTGCTTTCTTTGATTCAAAAGCGTTTCGTGAAAACATCATCTACTACACGACCTCCCAATGCCTCATCATCTTCTTCTTCTTCTTCTTTTACTGTTCAATATCTCATCAACTCATGCGGCCTTCCTCTACAATCTGCTCTTTCCGTCTCCAAAAAGTTCCAAATCGATGAAAATAACCTTCAGAAGCCTCAATCCGTCATCCAATTCTTGAAATCTTACGATTTTCAAGATTCCCACATTGCCAAATTGATCGAAAAGTGGCCCGCTGTCCTCCGTTCCAGAACCGAAGATAATCTCAAGCCTAAGTTTGACTTCTTCATAAAAAATGGCTTTGTGGGTCAGCTTCTGCCTCAGCTTGCCGTATTAGATCCGGTAATTTTTAGAACGTCCTTGGATGCTTCTATCAAGCCATGTTTTGAGCTTTTGAAACGATTTCTTGAAAGTAATGAGAATATTTTAGCTGCTCTTAGTCGTGCTCCTTTTTTAATGTCCTTTAGTTTCAATGCTACCGTGCGACCAAACCTTGACTTGTTGAAAAAGGAGGGAGTGACCGCTGATAGGGTTGCAAAACTGCTATTGTCGCAGCCAAGATCTTTACAACATAGTAATGATAGGATGGTTTATGCTGTCACTTATCTTAAGCAACTGGGCATCGAGCCAGACAAGACAATGTATATACATGCTCTTACAGTGATTGCACGAATGAGTGAATCTGCTTGGAGGAAGAAAATTGATATGTTTAAGAGTGTTGGGTGGACCGAAGAGGAGGTTTTATGGGCTTTTAAGCGATTCCCTTATATATTATTAACTTCAGAGGAGAAAATCCGGAGCATGATGGATTTCTTTCTGAATAAGATGAAGTTGGAACGGCAAACTATAGTTGCCAATCCTGCGCTTCTTAAATACTCTTTTGGCAATAGGATTCTTCCGAGGTGCAATGTTTTGGAGGTTTTGAAGTCAAAGAAGCTGATTAAAGGAGACCCAAACATTGCTACTTTATTAAAATTAAGCGAGAAGGATTTCATGGAGAGATGTGTTACCAAGTATGAGGATAAAGTTCCTGGTTTACTGGAGATGTATGGAGGAATTGACAAAGGAAAAAGATGATAATGGATAGCAATGAAGGTATTGTGTCAACTTGTTTTGATTTATATTTCTCAATCTATTACTTGAATACTGTGACTTCATTTTCTTGTGATTTTACATATTCTTTCTGTAAGTCATCCATTGGAGTTTGTTTTTACTAGCATTTGTTCATGTTGAAGATCATTTACCGTGTAATTCTTAGAATTTTCTGGGAAATCTTAGTAAACACAACTGTCCTGATAAAATTATGTGATCGTATAATTCTTCCATTGATTTTCAGAGTAAAACTGAATGGTCGAGTATTTTCATTTTTGGTAGAGATTTTTGCTTTGGGAATCTTAATTTGAGCACTAAAACATAAGTGCAGCTATATAAAACATGCTCTTTGGTTGGTTCCCTCACTTGCTCATAAGCTAAAAGGGTTCTGATGCTTGTGTAAATAATTGTTTTTTAAATTTCATATAATGTTGTTCAATGATAGAACACGATAGGAAAAGGAAAAAAACAAAAACTACCCTAAACTTCTTTAGACCTTGTAGCTTCAATCCCTATGAGCTCTGACCCGGAAATAAGGTTAGGAGTTTGAATGGCTATTTTGCTAAGGTTCAATATAGAAGAGGGTGTTGGATATGAAAGATTTAAGTCCTCTTAGTGTCATCACCCCTGCATATAAAATACCGGCTATGGTGTTGACAAACTCAGGAAGGTTGTATCAATGGACTCCAACAATGAGTTTGGTTAGGACTTGGGAGAAGCATATTTTAGATTGTAGCATGAATGAATGCATGGATTGCAAATTGCCATTTGGTACTAGTTTTTTCATTAAGCTTGTTGTCGAGAAGCTTAGTTATCTTAACAAACATATATCATTTGCATGGTTGGGATATAGGAATTTGGATGGTGAAGCTTTCTTGTAATCAAAGCATACACTCTACTGGTGTTTTTTGTTGGTTCTTTTGCCATTATTTGGCAGATAATAATCAAATAACAAACCCTTGATTTACCAAGTTGCGTGATGGAAAAGATAAAGATGTATAAGAACTAAAAGGGGGAAGACACTAATTTTGTTTTTCAGTGGCGGTAGAGTATAACTTCCCACATGACCTCTTCTTCATATCTATGGTGAAGATGCACATGTTTATTTAACCGTAACATATGTTTGTCATTTCTAAACTTCAATGGACACATGCAACAGTTGTTTAAACGTCCAGACTTGACACAGATTGCATTCTTATTTAGAAACAATGGAACAAGTATTTCAACGGCCGTGTTATATTTCAGTTGAAAAACGATCAATGTTTGCTATGGGGCTAAATTTACATTAACCATCTAATAATGAAGGTGGAGGGCAACCTTTTGTTTTCTATAGTTACATGTGCGCAGTGCATAATGAATTGAAGTTGTCAGCAGTGTTTTAAATCCTATTTTAGCAGCAAGCAGTGTTTTCTATAGTTATCTTGAGTAATTGCAATTTAATTTCTGACTTATTTATACAGTGATTTTTAAATTCATGTTTTTTCCTGATTCAAATACCATATTATTCTCCTGAGAATGTCTTATCATTAAAAAGGATTGGCTCCCATGTAGTTGCAGATGTTGAAGCCAAAAAACTGAAGCTGTTTTGATGTCGAACTCTGATATCCCACAATTAAGAGCAAAAACATTGCTGAAAACCTTTCCTGGTGGGCAAAAGGCTTGACAAGCACCAGCGTACGATTTGCCGGACCTCCCATCCTTCAAATTAAGGACAGTTCAAATTTGGCCCTTCAACTTTCAAGACTCCTTGTAGCTGGGACCTTGATCGTGCTTCTAAGTCTTTTTAACCTTTGAAGACTACATGAAGGTGCCCTTTATGTTGTTGTTTTGCACTTGTTATTCACCTTGTACAGATATTTTGTAAGAATTGAGCTCTGTTGTTGCATTTAACAAAATTGATTAAAAATTTCATCTATTTCAAGCATTAAAACGAACTATAGAGGTAAATATTTCAATTTTACCCAGGATGTATAGCAAGTTCAAAAAAAAAAAAATCAGATCATAGAACTTACTGTGTAGAAAATTTAATATTTCAGGATGAATAACATTACTCAAAAAGTTAATCTTTCCCTTATTTACCAATTGTATCAACTATCTGATTACTCTCATTTATGCAGTAATCCATACGTGAACACAAATTTCCATATCTGCAATTTAGTTTATTCTTTTTTGACATTGACTTGGATCAAATGCAAGTGACTTGATAAATTGATCCACAATTTAGATATCATTTTAAACTCGTCTGGGTCAAAATTAACAATTTTTTATAAAAAATTATCTGTTTTTATCAAAAAAATATATATATTTATCACGTTCTGAGCTCTTTCTTGAGCTTGACTTGTTTATCTAATCTATAAACACGTTTAATAGGAATTTCATGTGTTATAATAGCAACAAATTCAAACTCATTATTCAAATCTTCCATAACCTCCTGCATCATATTGGGTTTAGCTTGGTGGGACAGAGATAATGTTGGTTAATTTGTTTCCTTACCTTCTCTTTATATTTCCTTTATAGCATTTTATTTTACTTCTTGTGTATATAAGGGAGCATACAAAGCATTCGTTTGATTGTTAAAATGTCACTCAGATATTAATTTTACCTTCATGTCCAATCAGCTCCAATGATCATGTCTAATATTTTTTTTTCTTTTCTTTTTTAGGTCACACAATCATCTCAAGATAAATTAATTGTATTAAAAATTTAGAAATTCATGGATATCCAAAGTGAATATGGAAAAGTTTGAATATGAAAAGGTGGGAGTAATGATAATTTAAAAGATAGGAATGAGAATCAATTTGATAATCTATCATGTTTAAAGAGGGACTCAAAAAATTGAGTAGATTGACTTATAGATTGACATTTCAACTTAAATTATGATTTAAAAAAACAAAAATAATATCGTTTTGGTAAAAATATACTTGCTGGAACTAAAATCTAACCCGAGTCAAGTTTCAGATTATCAAGTCAACTCGTAGCCAAACTGAGTATTATAGACATGGTTTAAAAGCCTTAAATGAACTCAAGGAACTCGACTTAAACAAAATAAATAGGGTTTGCATTTATAGAGGTGACTTGACAAAGAGATATCTTAAATACAAAACTATCCTAAATTCTTTCATGATTGATCTTGGAAACGTTTAACTTAGTGGAACAAAGGTAGTTTTTCTATGGCCCGTTCCCAATTATATTGCTTAATTGTTGCTTGAATCACAATTTAAGGATGCTAGAGGCACTGTCTTTGCCAGTTGCTTACGACAGTTTCTCCAAACATTAAATTATGATTGGATATGACGTTATCTGCTGTTGTTTTCATGGTATGTTTAGACCAAAAACGCCATTGCTAATAAAATGTAGGTTCCAATCATTTTTCAACAACGACAAGTTTGTAGCAGAAAAAAAACAACAGAAAAAACTGAAGGAAAAAAACATGAAAAATAAATTATTGTAAGAAAATCTAAATTCCTTATGTTAATGGTAGGGATGGCAGGTGTAACTACATCCATGGAGGTCCACCTTCATTTACTCGATCGAAAATTAAGTGTGGAAGGAAGTTCGTTCTTACAGTGAAGGTAGAGGCTAATAAAATACTGTCATGGTTGGGTATAGTATGTTTGAAAGTGTGATTGTGGTTGGTTTTTAAAATATTTTTCATTTAAAAGTATATTAAAATGATTTTTTTTATTTTTAAAAAATTATTTTTGATATTAGCACATCAAAATGATCAGAAAACATCAAAAAAATATTAATTTGAAGTAAATAAAAAAATAAAAAAATTTTAATTTTTTTCAAAAATATTTTTGAAATGCAAAAAAAAAAAAAAAAAAAACAGGCCTTATCTTTATACTTGAATTTACACATAAATATATTTTATTTTATTTTTACAAATAAATTTACGATAGTTTATGTATTTCTAAAAATATTATTTTAAGTAATTTGTTTAATAAATGTAAAATATTTTATTTTTAATGATCCATGTATATTATTTAGTTGAAATTTATCATAAAAAAATATGTGTACTTCTAGGTCCGCTTTTTTTTTTTAGTTTAACGTGGGTGTCCGGGTCAGCTTGCGCGCCCCTCGACTAATTCCACGGGCCCTGAAGTTAACGACCATGTAAGCCTCCAGTGACCATCATATGAGCAACCACAGGGCTCGAACCTGAGACCACAAAGGGAGCAAACCTCTTGGTCCCAGACTCTTACCACTGGACCACTACCTAAATGGTTTAAATCTGCCTTTTAATCAGAGCGGGTGTGGAGTATTGAAATTATACTACACAGTACACTCTCAAAGAAGGAGGGTTTTTTTTTTTTTTATGGTGCTTTATTGTTAATCACCTTAATATATATTTTTTAATTATTTTATAATAAATTAATGTGTTAATTAGCGTGTGTGATAACCTAAACGTCATGAGTTCGAGCGCTGGGGGAGGTGCATTTATTTTTTGAATCGTTTTAAATGACCCGCCTATCATATATATTTTTTTTTTAAAAATATAGGATGATTGAATAAAAAGATAAAACAAGGACAAGTGTGTGTGACTAGGCTGCTACTGGTGAGCCAGGTGTTGATCGTATTCGTTGTTGAGTTTTTTTTTTTTTTCATTTACATTCTAAAAAATTTACTAGATTTATTTACTTTTTATTTTTAATATGGTTTTTATTTTTAAATACTAGTATAATTCTTTATTTGAATTTTAATATTTTTTCTTAATTTTTATGTATTTCATATGAAAATAATAATATTATAAATAATAAACTGTTTATTAAAAATTGATTGAAATGAGTTTACAATATAAAAAAGTTTAAATAGATTTTGAAGATGATTTCATTACATATTACATTTACGATTTTTTTAGATTTTAATCCCAATATCTATTTTTTTTTGTTAATTTATTTTAAAAATCATAACATATTTTTTAAAACAAAAACAATGGTTTTAATTAAAACTATTACATTGAATAAGATAAATAAAAGACACATTAATAGAAAAAATTATTTTTTTAAAAAAATCCAAAACAACTGTATTTTGAAATTTAATGATAATGTCAAAAAAAATTATCTATGTATTTTTCATGTTTAAAAAAATTAAGCTTTTCATAAATAACATGAATATACAAACAAATTTAACTTTGTACAAATAAAAGCTGACATAAAAGTAAAAAAAATTATTTGAAAGTGTAGTAAATACTATTTTTTAAAATATTTTTCATTTAAAAATTTATTAAAATAATATTTTATTTTTATTTTTAATATCAACACATATAATCAACAAACACTGAAAAATATTAAATTAATTTTTTTTTAAATAAAATAAAAAATAAGGTTTCACCTTAATTATAAACCGAGCCAAAATATCTTCATAGATGCAAAAACTAGAGGGAGCCTGAGCCTCCTTCGACCTCCATTGTAATCCCTACTCAATGGGTTTAACTAACTTAAAGGCTCTCTGTCCCCCTCTCACTCCAGTTTCTCTCTGAAAAAAAGGGCCACCTGAAACAAGCCCATCTGGGCCAGTCAAATTTAGCAGACCGCCAGCCAGCCAGGGGAGAAACCCTAACGAAAACCTTCTTCTTCTTCTTCTTCTTCTTCTTCTTCTTCTTCTTTTCCTGTCATCAATCTTTCAGCATTTTGCTTCCCACTAAAAAATGAGCACCAATATTAATAGCAATATACCATTGAGAAATCTGCTTTCTCTGATTCAAAGACGTTTCCTGAAAACATCATCTACTACACGACCTCCCAATGCCTCATCTTCTTTTACTGTTCAATACCTCGTCAACTCATGCGGGCTTCCTCTACAATCTGCTCTTTCCGTCTCCAAAAAGTTCCAGATCGATGAAAATAACCTTCAGAAGCCTCAATCCGTCATCCAGTTCTTGAAATCTTACGATTTTCAGGATGCCCACGTTGCCAAATTGATCGAAAAGTGGCCTGCTGTCCTCCGTTCCAGAACAGAAGGTAATCTCAAGCCTAAGTTTGACTTCTTCATAAAAAATGGCTTTGTGGGTCAGCTTCTGCCTCAGCTTGCCGTATTGGATCCGAGAATTTTTAGAGCCTCCTTACATGCTCATATCAAGCCATGTTTTGAGCTTTTGAAACGATTTCTTGAAAGTAATGAGAATATTTTAGCTGCTCTTAGCCGTGCTCCTTTTTTAATGTCCTTTAGTTTCAATGCTACCGTGCGACCAAACCTTGACTTGTTGAAAAAGGAGGGAGTGACCGCTGATAGGGTTGCAAAACTGCTATTGTCGCAGCCAAGATCTTTAC
>Ga0307518_10002437_pt1 | contig 13581 bp, 3 predicted proteins | sample 25_EM_MG_FD_203889 | JGI IMG/M metagenome (GOLD analysis project Ga0307518, IMG submission 203889) | Populus trichocarpa ectomycorrhiza microbial communities from riparian zone in the Pacific Northwest, United States - 25_EM | ecosystem: Host-associated > Plants > Roots > Unclassified | place...
ATATTCCCCCCTTTGTTATATATATATTTTGTGTGTGTTCTCTTCCAACCTTTATCTATTTGGGGCATAAGCCCAAATAAAATGGGTCTAATATGGACCTTGAATTTTCTGAAAGCGAATATCTTTCTTATGGATGATTGCATTTTTTTTTGGTTAATGACAAAAAATTATTTCCAAAATTTTAACCATTCATGATCGTAAGCATATTCCATTCTAAATTTATAATTAATTTTTTGAGCTCGAAAGGAGATACATATGCCTTATTCAAATTTCTAGAGACTCAGTAGCTGAAATTTGATTTTCAAATTCCTTGGTAAAAAAAAAAAAAAAGTTATATTCTGTTAGTGTTTTTTTTTTTTTAGATTCAGGGAAACTCCACCTCTCAAAAAGCACACTTTGTAAGCCTAGGTGAGCGAGTAAAACGCCGGCTGTTCCAAGCTCTTACAAGAAATGCACATCCTGACTCGAACTCAAGACCTGCTGTGCAGATCTTAAATCCTTTACCATCAGGTCACGCTCCTTTGAAACAATATTTTATTACTTAAGCTAAAAAAAAGTTTAAAAATGATATTTTTCTCCATTTTTATGGAAAATCAACTTTTTAATATCTTTGTAGAAGAACATTTCTAAAATTAAAACAACAAAAAATAAATTAAGGTTGAAAAGGGAACAAGATTTTTATTATTTGATTTTTGTAACATTATTCTAACGTTTTCAATGCAGTTCTCACCGCACCATCCTTCTGTAATCAAGAGTTTGCATATACAGAGAGAGAGAGAGGCCCTCCATCTCCTAACTAGAAGAGAGAGAGAGAGAGAGAGAGAGAGAGGCCCTCCATCTCCTAACTAGAAGAGCCGTACGCTGATGAGTTGTGTCAAGAATTTTGTTAGGCTTTTGGGTCAAGGCTAGAACCGAGCCTAAGATTTTCTTCTCTCAAGAGCTTTTTCAAAAGCGTTTCAAATCAATAGCAGACTAATTAATTTTATTAAGAACGCCTAGGAATTACAACACTCATGCCATGCAAGCATAATTATACCCTCGATCGACATAGCTAAAAAAGGATTGGAAGTTAGGACAGATTCTTGGTGCCTCGGATCACTCTGTGTCTGTTTCGGGCGTTGTCGGAGTAATTGATGGCTTGAAATTCGAACTACTCTGACCCTGTCGTTTTCTACCTCCAACCAATACTTTTGCTTTTTTTTTTAATACCTTCATGCTAACACTTTTTAATGAGCTACATGCTTTTAAGTTCATGACTTTTTTTTTTTTTTGAAATATATTAAAATATTTTTTTATTTTAAAAATTTATTTTTAATATTAACGTATTAAAACAATTTAAAAATATTACAAATTTATTTTTATTACAAAAACAAATTAAGGAGTTTAACGAATTTGATTCCACGAGAGCATAGCAATAATCATCCCTCTAAATTAGTGTGGAGAAAAATTAGATAGGATGATAGACTACTGTGAATATTAGGAATTAAATTAGATTTGAAAATTCCAAGATTAAAAACATTCCTTTTTTCTTAAAAATAAAATAAAATTAAAATATAAGACAGCTTAGCGATACATCAACAAAAATAAGACGAAGGGGGTTAAGTTATTGACATATTTAAAATCCCAAGAATGGTTTAATTACTTATCGGATCCCATACACTATATATTTTGTTCTAATTTATTCGATTTTGATAAGCTACAGAAACGTACTGCTTATAATTACTCGCCATAATGAGCTAGCTAAAGCCATATATGCTACAGAGACAGCCAGGTCCAATCCATCCTCCATCGACGCTAGCTGCTCTTGGACTGGACTCCTTGTTCAGATGGCTTGTCTTATGACGTGCTCTAATCTCAATAATAAAAGATTACCAGCCATTAATGGGATTACATGTACTCCATCAATGGGTGGGTGGTCGATCGATGGTCTCAAGAGAGTAAGATGAAGAAGAAATGGTCGCATGATCTTACTGTGATTTTAGCGCTAATATATTGTATATATGCACAGCGACCAGCAACAACTACGTGCAGAGTCTTAAAAAATGATTACAGTGAATCGATGAAGACGAAAACCCATCAATTCAGCTAGCGCAACCCAATGGCTTCTGATCATTCTCTCAAGTTATTTTCGTATTAAAGAAGTTAAAGCACAGGAAGAGAGGTGAACCAGAGAAAGGAGAAAGCAATAGGAGGGAAGGGCATGCGGTACTTGATGCATAAATGCACAGAAACAAGAACGTGGTCCATGCAGGTTTAGCTACACGTATACCAGTGCTGTACATCACCCCCGTTCCTAATTTTGAGACTGGGAAAAAAACAAAGGACTAAACAGTGAAGCAACTTTAATCTCTTTTGCTTTCCTTTGTACCAGCTATGGCTCACACATGTAGCTTCTTTATCATCATCAATTATGCCTATTAAACCTAACCTACATATACTGTCTTTATAGGCCGGGAGGGGACTTCAATTTCAAGACTTTGAGCATAGGAATCTTGTGAGAGAAATCAATGAATCTCTTACGACAATAATTGGACCAAGTTGCTGATGAATCTTTATGTCAGTATATAATTGTGCCCATGGTGCTTTCTTACGACTATATATATATATATATATACATGTTTATTGCCCCAATACATCTCCCAGCATCCTCCATTCATTAGCTTTATCAGATGTAGTGTGATTATTTAGCTTTTAATATATCATGCACCCCGCCATTACTGAATTGTATGCGGTAGCTCTCTTTTTTCATTTTCATTTTATTATTTATTTTGAGAATACTTGTATGGAGCAATATTGATTAAGTGCAAGCTGTGAGTGTACATGTCCCACACCACCAAGACGTATTGAATTTGGTCCGTGTTGTGTGCACCATCCCATAGCCCCGTTCTCTCATGATCGAGCTAAGTATACAGTTGCAGGAATTGTGCATCAATGGTAATTAAGATGGGTAAGCATGCAGGCTGTTCTGGGTTTTCTCTCAATTATAAATGCATGGTACTGTAGACTCTAGCTCGGCATCTTTGAAGCATATCTACAAGATCAGGCCGGGGACATAGACAAAGGGAAATCAGCAGTGCACCTCTATGTGCCTGTTTTCACCATTTATAGTTGTTCTTTAGCTGCTATTTCTGTTCATCTACAGTATGGAATTTTAACTATATCTCAAAGCTTGCGCTTGAAAACTAGCTAGGTAGTGGCATGATTCCTATATATATTATATATATAGTGGCACAATTCCCAACATGAGATAATATAATATTCTGCATTGATTCGAGATTATTTTCAATGTAACATTGCTTCGATCAGGAAAGCCGAGTAAAAGCATATATAAAGAAACAAGTGTACAGGTTTGAGGCCAAATTAGGTAAATAGTACCCAAGAAATACAAGTGGGTGGCACGTATATGCCGTCCGTTTCTTTTGAAAGTACTCTGATACATGTGCTATTACAAGCAGCAGTGGTCAGCTGTTTACATCAGAAAGCTTGGCTTGCTAGCTCTTGGCTCATATGGCAAAGATTGATCAGTTGCAACCCCCTAACGGGTACACATCCTAGCTAGCTAGAGCTTGCCTTCGAACTCGGCGATTGCATTCTCATAATCAAACTGTAGAAGAAACATAAATTAAGAATATATCTCGAAATTAAACCACTGATCCGGATATAAAAGGAACTTCTCAGCAATTTCTTACAGTAGGTTAGCTAGCCGGGAGGGAAATTGTACATGCCAATTCTATTCCTCAAAAAATATATATATCATCGTTTTGCTATGGATGCAAAATGTATAATAGAGCATTTCTGATACGTGCAGCACGAGGACGATCGGTGTAAGATCATGGAACTCAGTTTAGGGCTGCACAAATCAAACTTAATTAAGAAGGAATCAATTAATGATGTATCATCTTAAATTAAGAAAACACTTACCGACAAGATGATCATATATAGAAAGAATGATAGATTGAAAGGCTTATTTAATAACATAATCCCATTGTGCAAGCAACTGATAATAAGAATTTAACAAACTGTGAAAACATAAAAATGATGACATATATGGTTACCATGAATGCCTTCCTCTACCTGCACTAAAATTAACACATCAACAACATATACATTAATTTTGCTACAAATCATAAGACACTTTGGAATCTGGTGCTTAGTGGATTTCCTCCCCACTAATCATCTGAGGTTTGAATTTGAGGGCAGGTCACAAGAAAGAATATATATCTGTGATTACATTAGTCTGGATGTGGATAGCTTACTTAAAATATGACTAAGATAATATATCAGCTAGATTTGTTCACATGATTCTGATGAAAGAAGCATGAAGTATATATCTGCTCAGGATTTGGTTGATATCATATCCCATCATTAAATCTTCACTTTCTGTGATATATTCGAATTTGAATCTGTAATCCCCTATTGCATTTCATAATGAAAAACTTATAATTCGTTATTTATCTCTAATCGTGGACAGTATTTTCTAATTGGGAAAACATTCAACTAATTTTATCACCAATTCCCAAAGGTATTTTTACCATGCAAAGCAAATGGACTCTCATACATACAAAAACATCGTTGGTCTGAAGAAGAAGAAGAAATGTGTAATTCTATATATAGCTTTATGGAGCAATTTTACATTGAACATACAGTAATTATCGAATATTATTGCTAATCAACTGCTTAAATTTGATTCGATGAATGTCTTCTGTTTTCTTTTAGTGAAAAACAGTTGGTTCCATATAATGGATCCATAGTCAATGGCCGCAATCACGTTTTTTTTTGGTTGCAGGAGCCGTGCTTTAATGGCTTTTCTTCTTCTTCTTCTTCTTCTTCTTCTTTTTTCTACTTTTTTGGCTATCTTCTTATTAGCCAAAAGTTGATAAAATCTCCACAATTGTCTAAAAGAGGCCGTTTTACTGTCTAAATTATCAAAGCTCCAACTACTTTAGTTGAAGTCGTGACTGATCAGGTGTCCAAATCAATGGATGAGTTTTGCGGCTTCAAACAATATCTTAGGCACAACAATCTCTTTGACCATAACGTCATGCTTCTCAAATTAAGTATACCAATGTACATAATTAATTACATGTACTCATCGAATTACTAACAGTAATCACATGTGAAAGAACATGTAGTGTGCGTAGGTACACGTATACGTATTCCGACCAAAACATAGTTTTGGCTTCCAATCATGCATGTGCATGAATTGATCTAATTAACTTCTTCTTAATGTACTTAATTATTACTATCATTGTTTTTGTTATATTAATTACAGTCATTTTCTTCCCTAATTGAGAGTTGATTTGTTTGCAAAGATTTTTTGGATTCTATTTTTATGACCGGTACGTGTTTTGTAGTGACCACATGAGGTGAAAAACTGCAGAGTTTCTGACAGAGACGCTATCCATCAAACTTCCATAAATTGAAGAACCAATTCCAAAGATTTATAATATTTTTGAAGATTTAGGGGTCTTAACGTGGTCTCTCTTGAGCTCAATGCCCAAATTAATGATCTTTTGTGCAATTAGAAACAGAATATTTTAGCAGCTTTCCCGAAGATATGATCTCTCTAACACGATGAAATTAATTTATTAGGTTTTGAAGTATGAACAAAAACATCAAAGCACTAGGAGAAGATTTGTTGGCAGTGCACATACCATAAAAGGAACTTTCAGGAACCATCCGTGAAGGCAGTAATTGTACCTTCGAAATGACAGCAGTCTTGACCACAGACAGAGCCAAAGCTCAGTACAAAATGTTATGGGTTGTGAAGATGCTATCATGTAAAGAAGGATGCATATTGAATCCCATATTCATCATCTGCACAGACACACACGCACAAAATGAAAATAAAATAAAAAGGGATCAATGTGTGTGTGTGTGTGTGTGTATCATTTCCGAATCAAATCGAACAAGGCTACGATTGTAATCAGTAGAAATTAGATATAGTGCTTGGAAAAACTAAAAAGAAAAATCCAGAATTTCAACGAGAAGCAAGGATTCATAACTCTTTCATGATTAATTGAGAATTCGTATATAGAATGATTATAGAATCACTACAGTAGTTAATTTTAGACTTTCAAGATCAAACCAAGGAATTAAGAAAGAATTAATGCTTGTCGGATTTTGCAATAACAAAAACATAAAGTTGCTGAAGACCATCCCATTAATTTTTCTACCGCTAAAGTTAGAAAGGGTAGCCAATGCAAGCAATGTTAGAGCGAGCTAGATTCTAAACTAAGAACCATAAAATATACAATGTAACCATCATATAAAAACTGAAACACACAGAATACAGTGCTCTCTTTAACCTCAGATTTCCATACGCAAAATGGGCTTCAAAAGACATTAAACAAAGCACTTGACCGCTTAAAAAGATTCGGTGGTATCACGATACCTTATTGATAAATCTCTTTCAACACAAAAGCAGTTTTTGTTTGTGTTTGCAGCAATCAAGACAAGAAGGTGGCTGTAAAAGAAACATCGTGTTGCGGAGAAAGAAATGTAACAATGCTAGTAGTAGTTTTTAAGATGTAGAGAGATTGATTAAAAAATAAATAAAGTAAAAAAAGAGTAAGAATACAGAAGCTAACTTTTACAGCTGCTGAAAACTTTCTGCGCGGAACCTGCAATCCAACTCAACTAAGCATCACCAAGAATATTAACCCAATGAGGTAATACAAACAAAACAAAAAAAAGAAGAAGAGAAATAGGAAAGAAGTTTCCACTTTATATCCTTTCTCTAGCAATGTACCATAAAATGCTGTCATCAAGAGAGAGAGTAAGCTTGAAGTTGATGGCTAAAGAGGGAACAGAAATTAACCCAAACAAACTGGGGAGAGTCCATTGCATGTATAGAGTCAATATATTGCAATACGTTAAGCTACCAGTCACTAAATGAAAAACATTGATGGAAATATTCTGATATTTATCTGTATATATGCATTATACACAATTGAAAGCGTGTTTCAAACTCCACATTTCTTGCACCACTCTTCCATCTTTTGATCTTCACAATATACCCAAAACCTCATCTTTTAATTTGCTGACAATATTTAAACAATCAACAAAAAGAAACTCAAAAAAGGCTAAACTTGAAAATTTCTTGAAAGCCTCTTACCTAAATCTAGTACCCATATTGAGAAATCAGATGTGAAGGAACAGAAGAAATGGTATCTTCATATGTGATTAATTAAAGATCCAGATCAAAGGATAAGGAATTCTTTCCTTTCTTTGAAAACTCAGCTTGCATTGGGGCACTAGTGGGTGCCCTTAATTGGAGAGGAGGAGGGAGAGAAGATGAAGCCAAATGAGAAGAGAATGAACCCATTGTGCCATGTGTCATTGTGATCGAAGATGACTGACCATCATCCTGTGTAGGACAATCCATGTTTACACCAAACAATCTGAGCCGCTTCCCCGCAGTTTTACCATGAACAACTGGCACTGAATCTATCACCAGTGGGACATGACTTCCTCCAGCTTGTTGATGCATTGCCCCAATCTGAAGTGTCTCTGGTGGCCTTAAGTAATACTGCGCTGAAGTGCCATAACTAATCGTAGACGGTTGATGATAATGATTCTGATGATTACGATTCTGATATTGCTGTTGTTGATAAGGATGAATGCTGTAATTCAAATGTCGCAATTGAGGTTGCTGCATGGATAAATTAGATTGGGGTATGGAGTACAGCCTGCCCCACCGCACTGACTGTGGATAGTGTTGCTGATTTTGGAGCTCTAAATGTGAGAATGTTGTTGGATCTGGTGCATTAGGCCTGCGTCTCCAGTCTATGAACAGACGATGCTTGCCTGACTCACCAACACCGCGTTGGAACGACACAATATCGCCTGCATCAAGCCTTTTTTCTTTTACAAACCGGCTCCAACCTTTGGTCATTACATAGCTTTGACTACTGTTCCAATAAGAGTACCGGAACCGCCATGGCTTGCCGTTCCGGTCTTCAAAGTTCAAGATGAGGCCTTTTTCATTCGATGAAGAATCAAGAGGGAAGTACCTCTCTGCGTGTTGCTTTGGTATAACAAGACGGTTTAGCTTGCCTACATCACTTGGGGTCACTACTTTGTCAAACATGTGCTCTCTCTCAATAGACTCTCTAGCACCAACAACAGCATCGGCACTAGTTCTCTCAGTTTCATTGTTATTTCCCAGTGATAATTCCATGAGCTCTAGCTTCTTATCAAAATTGAGAGATGGTTCTTGGGTTTTGCTATCTTGTTGTGACTGATCAAATGAACCAGGCCACATGTTGTGGTGCTCAGGAAGAAAATTTGTGTACTTGGTAGAAGAAGATGATGTACAAGGAGAAGAAAAGAGGAGCTTACTTGTCTTCACAGCTTCCTCTCCTTCCTGTTTCTCTTCTCCTTGTTCTTCTTTATCAAAATCCCCTCTTTCTCCTTCAACGAAGTTCATGATGACCCACTAAGAGCTTCTTATGATCACAGTAGATCTTGAAGAATTGAAATCCAACAACCAAAATAGAAATGATGATTGAGGAGAAAGAAAGAAAAGAAGAAGAAAAAAGTGGGGTTACGACTTTTTAGCGAAATATTGAGCACAAACAAGGCCTTACCTCACCTGCTCTAGAGGATTTGGTTTCTTGTTTAGAAGATTTTCTCTTTCAAAATCTGTGAGGCCACAAAGAAGAGAAGCAAAGGGGGAGCAATCATCTAGCTCAATACAAACCAAAGAGTCGGTGCCTTCTTCTTTGACTAAAAATAAAATATAAAAACAAAACACTCAAAACCCTAAACAAGACAAGCCATACGGTAATTCAATATTAGAAAGAAAGAAGGCAAGCTGTTCATCATGTGGTTGACCTAGCTACATCAGAGAGAGAGAGAGAGAGGTGTTGTATGAGGGTTTTTGCTTCCCAATTATAGTTTCCTAAAATCTTCTCTCTCTACAAGCAACGAACCACAAATATTTTCTCGCTTCTTTCTGCTATTAAAGAAAGACCCATGAGGATTCGAGGATTGAGGATTGAGGATTGAGAGAGGATTTGTGCGTATGGGCCCATGGATGATCTGGTTCGGCTCATGTGAGCTCTGTCCTTTTCATCATTCTTGGGTTTTCTCTATACATTAGGGAGTTAGCAATCAGCTTAAGATGATTTTTTTCCTCCCTTTTTTTACTTTCAAGTCACATGCATCATTATGGTTATTTTTGGGGTTTCTTCTATTTTTTCTACAGGCCAGTTGCTACTAGAGAAAGGGTATGTTCAAGTTAGGTTTTGAGTTTTGACTTCGGTGCCATTGATTAAATTGTGTGCTGGTCCTGGCAGTGAGAGAGAGAGAGAGAAGGTAGTGAGGGTAGACAGACCGACCTGGCGCCCTCCTATTCTCATCCTCATCCTAGCTAGTGGGCACAGATTCCTCCATTTTATCTCGTGCTTGACTGCACAACAAACCAAACCCATTTAGGTTTCTCCACTCCTGCTCTTTATAAGACCTTATTGCCTTCGATCTACGCATTCATGTCCCAATATATGGTTGATTATTAATTAATAGGTGCCTTTTTCCATCCTTCTCGTTCAATAAAAATACAAAATACAAAATTTTAGCTCCCCGTGAAGTTTTTTTCCTCTATTTCGGCTCCCCAGATTAAAATTCCTAGTTCCATGGATACAATTTTGATTTTACAACTAACTAGAATCAATCCCACGTTTATTAGAACTATCGTAAGTTAAATAACTCCTGAAATTCTTATTCTCGACATAAGGGGGGTTGAAATCAACAATGTCAACTTTCAGCTTTCGTGCTGTAGAATATTGTCTTTTGTCTTGGTTAAGTGCTCCCTGTGAACGAATTTGTCAATGAGCGCATGGTAAGCAAGGTTCAAACCCGAGTCAATAATGAAATTAATATGCTAAAAATAATAAATCAACACATGATACAAGTGTAATAAAGAGGGATCAAAACAAAAAAGAAAAAAAGAACATATATTCGCAATATTTCAGATGCAGAAATCACTCCAAATAAAGCTTTGGAAGGCGAACGGGGCATCAAAAGAAAACGTCAGCTAGCTTGTATAGAGAGTTTCTTGGAGTTTGGGTCATTCATGCACTCTCTCTTAGAAACACTACATGTTTAACATTCCATGCTATTATTTATTAATATTCAATGCTAGCTCTCGAATTTTCGATACATTAATCGGACATTGCAGCACATAAATCTTTTTTTTTTTATATCAAGAATTCCTACTATTATCTACCAATTTGTTTTTTTAATTTGATGTTCTTAAATACTTTGTTTAACAATACTATAAACAGGTTCTTTTACATACACTAAGAAATCATCTTTTTAAAGAATAAATAAGTTTTAAGAGACTTTATGAAAATTTCAGCAACTTGATAGAGACGAACAAAACTCAATCATGATTTCTTGATTTTTCATCCAATCGAATAAGATAAGGAGCAACTGTCTAATTCATTACAATAAAACTAAAATTCAATACATATTTAATTAGCAACGAAAAATCCATTAAGGACTTTTCATTGCTGATATAGCTTTATAGTGTTTTTTTCCCTGAGTTCTGCGACTTCGGTATAATGAGCTTTCATATGAAACAATAACTCTTTGTCAGAGAATCATGGGAAGCTTGTGCTCTGTTTCCATGTCTTGGTCATAGGCTTATTAATTGCCTGGTGATTTAACAATAAGAATCAATTGTGGGGCATACCATATCTTAGTGTATCTCTTTATTCAACTGCTGGGCTTATTCAAACTACACCCAAATCATGTGCATATCAAACATTTTTTTTTAATGCAAAATACCCAAACTATCTTTACCTCTTATTCAAATTGATCACCCAAAATACTATCATTCTTTTTCTCCCCTCTACTCCGTACATGATAACAACAACTTGATAATTGATATTAAAGAGAAAACAAGAAATAATAACAAATACAAACATGAACCAATCTCAACCTTTTATTTTCAACAATAATAACATCAAGCAACTTAAAGAGAGAAAGTGAACGATGTCACGCATTTTCCCTTTTGGTTTTTGAAGAAAAAGAAAATCGACAGCAGTTAAGAAAAGAGGATTTTGAATTCAGAGTGACAGATGTTACCAAACTTTAGGTATTGACTTAGTATTTCAGCTTTCTGTAATTGATAATCCCTGAAGATCAGGGCGCTAGCCTTTTCTTTGCCTATGGCTCATGTTTACGTGGAATAACATTATATTCGTTATTTTGTTACCTTATGTATGGCTATATATAAAGCCACCTTGTATATTAAATAATATAAGCTTTTCTCCTAAAAAAACTACCTTCAATATTTGGTATCAGAGCCTTTTTGGACATGTGCCAAAGTTTTTCAAATCTTGTAGCCGCAGCTAAAGATGATAACTAAGGGCAGTTTTGTTCAACCAGCAATTCAACAATTTGTTGGGCATTATGATCATTTGAGTATGCTGATGGAGAATTTTCTTCGCTCTAAAGAATACTATCATGTAGTTGAGAGTGGAATTTCTATCATAACAAAGGATGTTGATCTCTCAGATTAACAAAAAAAAGGGTGGCATATTAAAGATTGAAAGGCTTATGAGAAAAGAATTGTCTCTTTCTGGTCATTGATCATTCGATCCTTAAAACTATATTGGATAAAGAGACTTTGAAGGGAATCTGGGATTCTATGAAGAAAACGTTCAAAGAGAATGCAAGGGTCAAACGTGCACAATTGTAGGCCCTTCACAAGGATTTTGAAATCGTTCATATGAAGGAAGGTGAGACCGTCTCTAACTACTTTTCTTGTACTCTCATCATTGCTACTAAAATGTGCTTTCATGGTGAAATAATGACTGATGTTATTATTATTGAAAAGATCTTACGCTATATTGAAAAGACTTGGAAACTATTTTCATTGATGAATTGCAAAGTAGCCTATTGGTTCAAGAACAACACATGCAATGACATATTGTGGCAGAGCAAGCATTAAAGATACTCATGACAACAGTGTTGGCAAATCAGGCCGTGATGGAGGTGCCTTTCGAGGTAGGGGATAAGGGCGTGAGAGACAAGATTTTGATAAATCATTTGTTGAATGTTTTTATTGTCATGAACTTGGCCATTTTCAGTATGAATGTCCAAAGAAAGGCAAGGAAAATGAGTCACAAGCCTATTACACTGAAACCACTAAATCACTGTTGCTCATGACATATATTGATGTTACGAATATGGTAGGACATAAGAAAGAGTTAAAAGGCTATTTTTCAAAACATGATACTCTTAAAGTTGATAAAGGCACGAACGAGTTACTTCTCATGATTCATGTCAATAAAACACCTGATGAAATGACATGGTTTTTAGACTCGAGATGTTGTAACCATATATGCGACACAATAAATTCTTTTCATAACTAGATGAGAGCTTTCGCAAGTCAGTAAAGCTGGGCGACAACTCCAGCATTGGTGAAATGGGAAAATGTCATATTCATCTCTAAGTTAATCATATTTCATAAGTTATTATAGAGTTATTTTATATTTCTAAATTGAAAAACAATATCTTATGCATTGGCCAATTGCAAGAGAAATGTTTGGTAATTTTATTTCGATATAACAAGTGTAAGGTGTACCACTCAGAAAGATGTTTTATTATCGAAACAACCATTTCCCTTAATAGGATGTTTGTCCTTCTTACCAAGATTCAACTTCAAGACCAATATTATTTTCTCACTCCAACACAACATCTGGATTATCTCTAACATTGTCAGTATGACCATTTAAGTTTTAGAGGCCTCAAAACTTTACCGAAAAAATAGATGGTTTATAGGTTACCACAGCTGCAATGTTCCAACTTGTTATGCAAAGATTATGTGCTGGGAAAACAATATAAAAGTTTCTTTCCATAAGAAAGTATGTGAAGAACATCACAACCATTTCAGCTCTTTCATTCGAACATATATAGGCTAATTTCTCCTATCTTCGATAGTCACAAGAGGTATCTTTTAACTTTTATTGATGACTTTAGCCAAAATTATAGGTCTTTTTCTTAACAAAAAAGTTAGATGCTTTTAGAATGTTCTAACTTTTCAAAACGAAGGTTAAGAAAGATCCTGACAAGCTGAAATTAGTATCCAGGGTTTGCGAGCTGATAAAGGTGAGGATTTCACATTTACCAAGTTTATTGAGTTCTATGCAACCAATGGGATACATTGTCAATTCACCACAACCTACACTCCTTAGCAAAATAGAGTGGCGGAAAGGAAAAATCGAACAATCATGAACATGGTTTGAAGTCTGCTCACCAGTAGACGAGTTCCAAAAACCTTTTGGCCCAAGGTTGTCAACTAGGTGGTACATATTCTCAATAGAAGTCCTATACTTGCAGTTCAAAATAAAACTCCAGAAGAGGAATGAAGCGGCATTAAACCATATGTTGCTTATTTTTTAGTGTTTGGGTGTCTTTCTTATGCTCATGTTCCATATAGCAAACGCACCACATTAGACAACAAAAGCTCAAAATATATTTTGTTAGGAATTAACAAGGATTTCGAAGCTTATCGTTTGTATGATCCACTTTCTCAAAAGATGTTTATTAGTTATGATGTACTCTTTA